>Ga0222714_10000617_pt1 | contig 40790 bp, 29 predicted proteins | sample C33_3DmetaG_FD_165048 | JGI IMG/M metagenome (GOLD analysis project Ga0222714, IMG submission 165048) | Estuarine water microbial communities from San Francisco Bay, California, United States - C33_3D | ecosystem: Environmental > Aquatic > Marine > Unclassified | place: USA: California...
CATTGCTCATTAGATATTCTCAGTAATTGTATTGATAAAGCCATAGTCATCTGTACTTATAATTTCATCGTACGGAATGCTTGCGGCGACATTGCTAGTAGCTGTGCCATTCGCTGTCAAGCCCGGACGAGCAGCCACAGTTACCGTGCTAGTGGTGTTAGTAGTGTTACCTGTCGTAACATCTTCTGGAAGTCTAAACGTTGTTTCTGCGAGTTTAATTAGTTTTGATTTCTTCGTAGGACCATATAACCAGCCCTTCATCGTAAAGCTAAGTGTCCAAATCAACGCTCTTCTCTGCTCGAAGCTGCCTTCGTATTGATCTTGTGAAGTGATGCTATTTAGAATGATAGGAATATCGCGTGCGCTGTCTATCTCGGGAACAAGATTGACACTCACTGTAAAATCAGGAGTAAAGTAAGGCACGATTTGCTCTACGATGCGTGTGCCATCCTCTGCATTCTTGACTAAGATGTTCATCTCAAACTGCATGTCATATGGAACAGGCATGTACTGATACTTGACTTCGTCGTCTGTACCCGCAGTGGCAGATTGTTTCGTCAGTTTGTTGAGAGTATTCAACTTACGAGTAGGATCATATTCTAAAGAAGTCATCTCGAATGAGATACGCGGTAAAACAATACCAACCTGATTATCCATCTGTGGATTTTGCTCGAGCCTTGCCAGAACCTTATCCTTCGGACCATATGTCAAAGGAATTTTGAGTGTCTGCCTGACTTCTTCATTGTTATCGAGACGATTGATATAGATGTCATTGAACACCGTACCAAATACGATGATATACTTTCTTAAGCTATCATGATTCCATGTTCTTCCAAACATTATACGTTACCTTCACTAAAAGGATCTACTTGTGTCCAGTCGAGGATACTATCTCCTTCGACTTCGAACTCGGTATTGTCTTCGAATGGATCACCAGCTTGTGTTTCGAAACTATAACCGCTTTGAATAATAGGAGCGCCATCTTGAGTGATAAGAATCATGCCATCTGAAGTCGTAATGTTGTACAGATCGAGGCTAAGGCTGAGATCTCTTTCGATGTTATCAATAGCAGCAATTCCAGTGTTCAACTGCTCGCCGCTATATTCAAACATTTCACAGACAAGATCATACATCTGAATCGATCCCATCTGATAGAAGACAGGAGTCTTGTTGACATACTTGACATACATCAAGCGATCAGCCATCGGAAGATAGATAAGATCGCCTTCTTGAGGACGATCGATCATCTCGAGATTTCCAATCTCGTCCATAAAGTTACGAACAGAAACTGTAAATGTGACCTGATCTCTGATTTCAAGGCCGAATTTTGATAAGAACTGGCCGTCACCTTCATAGCTCTCATAGCTACGAATATACATGTCAATTAAATAGGAACCGTTGTACTGTGATAATGAATCTTCTTCATATACATCATCTTTTGCGATTAACGTGCGAGGACAATAGAATACGTCGTGACCATACATCTTAATAGACTCGAGAACCAGATTCTCGATTAAGACCTGCTCTTGGCTATTACTAAAGTTGTTGAAATAGAAGTTGGTCGACATGTATTATCCAATCATATCGAGAACCGGCAGAGAATAAGAAGAAATCATCTCGTCTTCGAGCTTTCTTCTTTCGGCTACGGCATCGTCGTAGATTTTCTCACCGTTAAATTGAACTCCTCCGGGTAGAGTCATGCCTGTAAACTTTGTAAGGTTTGAACCCCATTGTTCTTTGATCAGAGTCGTAGCATAGTTCTGAAGCCAACGATCGTTATAAGCATCTGTCCATGTTTCGGGATCGACTACTTCATAAGCTTCAACGAGCAAGAATTCTCCGACGGCGACCGTGTTCCAATCCATATCAACATGAAGTCGATCTTTATGACGAGAATAACGAATAGGCTGTTTACCGACAAGAAGTTCGTTCATGAGAGCAAGGTGTTCCATGACCATGTAGTATGGAACAAGTGACACGTTAGTCAGAGTATAGAGGTCGTTCAGCGCGATCTGATAGCGAATATTAAAGAGGTCGTCAGAGCGAATCGAAGGATCTCCCATCGAGAAGATGCTGACAGCGCCGATGATATTTTCTGGAAGAGTGATATACTTGTTTGTTACGTCAGTTGACGTGATAGCATGCTTGTAGTATACTCTTTCAGAACCATCAAAGTGATAGTCATACCAGTAACGAAGCGCTTCGTCAACACGATCATCGACTTGATCGTCGTCTACGTTGATTTCAATTACTGGCTTGCCTAACTTACGGAGACAGTATTCTTTGAACTCGGCTTTTGTAGTAGGAGTGGCCATGTAATCCCTCTTTTATTATATTTATTCTTAAGCTATTTATAAGCCGTATAAATACAACCAGTACAGTATGAGGACTTGAAATATTATGAATTTAGACTTGATGATCATAGATAACTTCTATATCAATCCCGACGCAGTCAGAGCCTTTGCTCTTACACAAGACTTTGGCGTCACAGGCAACTATCCAGGAAAACGAACACCTTCGTTCTTGACAGACGATGTCAAGGCATGTATTCAGCATTGGATGAATCCGATTGGAAAGATCACCAATTGGCACGAAGATTCGGGTTACACTGGAGCCTTTCAATACGCAACATCGATGGATAGAACGTGGATCCACTGTGATCACACGAGTATGTGGGCTGGTGTATGCTATCTCACTCCTGATGCACCGCATACCGCAGGCACCGGCCTGTTTCGACACAAAGAAACCGGAGAGTATCGAGCTCCAAAGAACGAGCACGAAGCATACGACTATACTAAATGGGACCGGGTCGACATCGTAGGTAACAAGTACAATCGACTAGTTCTCTATAGCGGCGATCTCTTCCATGCCAGCTTAGATTACTTTGGTAAAGATCTATATGATGGTCGTCTGTTTCAGACATTCTTCTTTGACACGGAGTATTCGCAATGAAAGTTTGTAAGGTAATATGGTCGACGAATCGTCTTGAGTATTTGATTCCTACACTCAAATCTCAGCGTGATATGTTAAACTTCGAGGGTTGTCAAGTTGAAGGCATCTTTATCGATGATATGCCAAAAGGTAGACATGACGGCACGATGTTCGAGCTAGCCAAGAATTTTGGCTTTACCGAGATCTTCTTACACCAGCAGAACATGGGTTTGCCATACGTATGGAATAGAACCTTCGAACTGTTGAGAGAACGTGATTATGATTACGTTTATCTTTCAGAAGATGACGTGACATTCAATCACCCGATTCGAATGCTCGACATGACTCAGATCTTACATGACTATCGTAACGTTTCTCAGGTGTGTTTGACACGACAGAAATGGTATGACTTTGAAGAGGAAACGCAGGCTTATGAAACAGACATTACGCTTGGAAAATACCGTGGCGAACTTTCTGAGGCATATTTTTGGAGTTTGGCAAGTGTTTTTCCTCGCACCATAGTAGATCTTCCTCATGCCGAATCAGTAGGCGAGAAGAACTTGAGCGAGTATGTTGTAGCGAAATCATTGCAGCAACTTGGTATGCAGACATGCAAATTGAAGACCGAAGAAGGCCATAACATCGTCAATCATATTGGAGAGTACAGCATCGGTAAGCGGGCTGAGCCAGGAGATCCTCGCTACGAAGACTTTGCAGCATACGATCCTGAAACGAAGTATAGCTCTCGACACGGAACTAAGTGGACTTAAGACTACAGTCGTCCCAGAAATTGATGAGTATACTCTTACGAGATCCACGTTTGACTTCGTTGATCCAATGGTAATATCTGCTTCCTTCGAAGTATAAGACTGCGCCTTCGAAAGGCTGAAAAGATTCATGAGTATATTTGAGTAACTCTTCCTTTAAACCTTCCGGAAGACTTTGTTCTTTTTCATAGTCGAGCCAACCCCTTTCAGAGATACAGAATTCTCCGCCTTCAAGATCGGTTACCTCTAAATAACACGCGATGGTAATTGGAGACATGAGTTCTTCTGGTTTTAGTTTTTCCCCAGCATTAATTCTATCTCGAAGTTTCTCATTAAAATCCACGTGAGGCCATAAATCTCCAGAACCTTCTTGAGATTGATACCAATATTCGATGTGGGTTTTATTGCAGTTAAACTGTTCTCTGTCGAGAAACTCGAGTACGGCTTCATCTGTTTTATTCGTAGGGGCATTACGATCAAAGTAATACATTTGCGAAGGTCTATTTAAACCCTCGAGCATTTTTAAGCGAAGATCTTCATCGAGAGTAGATCTATGAATAATCCTCGAGTTCCCATGGTACATTTTCAAATCTTTCAAAAATATATTTAACGGCTGTTTTATTCTTCTGAGATTTGCCAAAAGTTTTTAAGAAGACGCTTGACATTTTCTTATAAGAAGAAGCGTTGATTCTAGTTTCGCATTTTGCCGGATGATGAGAAATTTGCAACTCATCGCATATCTTATTGATATTGTCTTGCGTAAAAAAATCTTCATAGAAGAAGTAGAGAGGTTTTGCGAAAACGTTGTCTAGAGCTTCTATCGTTTCTCTGTATTTGCATGACATAAAATTAGTCATCACAAACTGTGAAGCGGGAGATTTAGCTAAAATCTTACCTCCTCCCAGACAATTCCAAGAAGACCACGCTCTTTGGATAGGATCTCTCATAATATAGACCGGCACTACTTCGATATCATACTTTAGTAAGCCGTTCTTTATAAGTCGAAAGACGTTCTCGCTCGAGCCTTCATAGTGTGTGAAGTCGCCTGTTACCTGATTTACATTTGAAACTGCTCGAAAGAAAGACTCTACGTCTTTTCTATATTCGTCTACATCCTCTAAGATAGGAACCAAATCATCTCTCTGAATGATATTCAGTTCTTTTCCCATATCATAGAATTCTGGATGGTTTCGAAAATAATGATATAGCCAAGAGGTGCCAGCTTTCTCAGCACCCACATTTAATAGAAACTTCATAAAGCTGGGGCGGTAATTACTATTCTAAAACCTGCCATTTCAGGATTTTCAAAATCTTCGAGGATTTCATAATTCCCAGATCCTGCCTTGTACTTTAAAAATTTGTATAAATGGGAATCTTTTGGCAGGTTGTATTTTATTTTTGTTATACCGATATCTCTATAAAATTGATTACGATTTTCGACAGTTTCTGCCAAATACAAATAATTACGAGAACCATCTGAGGTGGCTCGAGAAAAAGAATGTCTGCCGTCTAAGGTTCCATCTGAAGTAATATAGGCACTCACTAGTCCCATGTCAATTCCTGTATCTAAATCAACGTGCTTAAATAAAATATGCGCATCATGCGGCGTACGTGGATTTAATCCGGGCCATTCATTATCAAGTGCACTTTGAATTATATCTCTGACGCGATTTTTTATTTCTGTTCCTTGAAGACTATTATTTGTTGGCCAGTTCTTTTCGATAGAATCTAAACTGCCATCATAGATGCCGTCAAAATCGACTTCATCTAGACTATGAATTATTACATGATTGATATTCATCTCTTAACAACTCTCTTTGTGGCTATAAAATCTGCTACAGTATTTAGCCATCCTTCTCCGCTCGTATCGTAAGGATGATCATGATGCCACTTATGCCAATGTTCTCCTCCACTCATGATCCCATACCAAAATCCCATGTTCTTCGGCCCATTCTCATCGTGATTAAACGTAGAGAATGCCGCCGACCAAATAGAAAATGTGAAAGGTATGAAGTACAAGAAGAAGTATGCTTGAACTGAAACAAGTAATAGAAGGAATGGAAGTGTTAGCATTAGCCAGAAGTGTTCGTAGAACAGATTAGTGATCTTATTCTTACGAAGACGAACAACAGTGCGAATGTCTCCATCTTTAATTCCGCTCTCGTTCCACAATAAAGGAAACAACGTTCTCCATCCGATAATTGTATGAGGATGAGGATCCTTATGAGAGTCTACATATTTGTGGTGATTATTATGTGTAGCGCAAAACTCGACAGGCGAAGTAAAGGATCCATAAAAACCGAGAGCAGTGCCTATGAATTCCATAATAGGATTCATGGTATGAGTGCGATGACTATGAATCCGATGATACGTGATGACCCCGCCAACAGTTCTCATTAAGAAGAACATGGCAACTGCGGCAATCAGCCACGGAAGAGTGGCATAAGTGTATATTGCCCACGCTGCAATAATCGGGCATGTAAGCTGCACGAATGTAAGAACATATCTTCTATCAAATGTGTGTCCCATGATACCCGTCTATTTGTTTTATGATGGCTTCTTTTCCTGGATATGCATCCAAGAGAGGAGTTCTGGTCCCTGATACTTCGAAGTATTCTTCGTACCAAACTATTTCTCTAGGATATTTATCTAAGTAAGCTCTTATCGCCAAATAATCATTATGCATTAAGTCGACTTGATGTTTAATAGCATTAGGTTTTAATTCAGGATACATTTTTAATAAAAAGTTTGCAAAGCTTAGGTATGCATCTCTCATATTCTTTCGTAGCACTACGAACGACGCCTGATTAATCTTAAGATATGAATGTTGATTGATAAGAATGATATTATCTTTATTATAACTTAGAAGATCGGCAAATCTTTCCGGAGTAAAGTTCTCTTGATGGCGAGTTTCGTGCGCATCTGCTTTACGTGTATTCCCAATATGAATAGGATGTAACTCTCCAACAAACGTCATACCTATTTTTTCTTGAAGATCAAGACAAAACTTCGTGGCTCCGCAACGTGGGAGAGAACATACTATCATTCTTCGTCTTCACTCATGAAAAGAGTTTTAGGCAACTTCACCTTCTTCTTTGGTTTCTTTGATGCTGCAAGAATATCAACTCCTCCGATAGCATCAAGACTATAAGTCTTCGCGCGTTCTTCAATTTCTAAGTTAATGAAGTCTACACCGAATTCTTTATGGAATTCTAAAAGAAGATCTTCTCTGCAAGTTTCGAGATACTGCTTCCATCTCCATATACCAATTTCAGCGAGAATTTCTCTTCTTCGAGATGCTTTAGGATTTTCTGGCGGAGTTTTCGTATGCCAATTTCGAGTGTCCTCGAGATGATATGACACCATCTTACTATGATGGAACATCTTATATCCAGCCGCGTATGACATCATCGTCATCATTATTTCTTCTCCCTTGAAGAAGATCTTTGGATCTAAACCAACTTCATCGAGCCAATCGGTATGCGTGAAGAAATTTCCAGCCATAATATGGAATGCAGGTCTCGGCATATCAGTCGACGGAATATTATCTCCGTGAACATCTGGAATAAAATTATGCGGATCAATAGTGTAGTACTTTACTTGGCAAGCATCATTGACTTCATGATGAGGGCATGTTTTAATTTCCCCATCTTTTTCTTCGATCGTAAAGGATTTACACGAACCAGTAATGATTACTTTGTTCGTGCCAGCCATATCCATCGCTCTCTTATAATCTTCGACGAGAGAGCGATCCCAATGCATATCATGTAACATGTGAGAGTCGACTTGATAGATAAAGTCATACTCGTTTGTTACATTTAGCAAGTTAAGATATCTTGCCCAAACACACCCATCAGAATATTCTGGATCGATTCTTTTATAGATGACATCATCTCTACTTACAAGCACCGGCTCAGTGCAAGCCAAAGAATCCTCGAAGCGAGTCTGCTCGAAGATCGAATAGACTACGTTGTTTCTATTTGATTTGGTTTGCATCATACTCTTGATAGTATGAGGAAGTAAAGGATCTTGGTACGAGCATACTGAAACAAAAATGTTCATTGTTTATTCTCTTCTTTTTGCATATTAAATTTCTTTTTCACTCCCATAAACTTTCGATAGTATTGCTTATCGTCACCAGGAATGAGATTTGTAGTTTTATCTATCATCTCATCAGTAGCAGGACCAACAGAAGCAGTAATATCCTTGTTGAGGAAAGGAATTACATGTATTAAAGGTTCTCCGGCTTTGATATGAACGTTACATTCTCTCTTCGGCATACAGATAAAGTTTGTGACATGAAAGTTTTTATAATCTACCAAACCTGGAGTCACGTATAGATCATCAAGAAAGGTAGAGTGATAGAACGCCGGCATTAGCAGCGCGCTGATATTTTTTTGAGTAAAAATTTTCCAAGGAGATGGGAATAGAATGGCAGCAGGATTAATTCCAACTGGTGTAAAAGCACCATCTACAAACTTTTCGTCCATTGGAACCCCATTATCAAATCCACGATCTCCTCTTGGGCCCTTATCTCCGAGATACCATGAAGTGCCAGCTTTATTTGCCATGATATGAATATCTACCCATGCAGGAATGATATACCCGAATTGAGAATAATCTGCGATTCCTGGACACGCGGGCATAAGATGTTTGCCATACTTTTCTTGCTGAACCTTGCGAGTATTCGTTGGAACATCGACAGCTCGTTCAATAGAAAAGTTATGATAAGATAACTTCTTGGTATCTACGAATTCAATATCTTTCTTCGGTTTTAAAAAAGAAAACAAATCTTTCATTTTCTCGGTGCTCTCAGTTCTTTTGTGTATACGCTTCTGCGTGTGTTTTGCATCTTCGATATGAGATTGATCAGATGTTGTTCTGGTTCTTTCATATCTCTTATCGTAGGCTTCGATGGAACCGCATCACGCTTAATTGGAATTGCTACTACCAATGGAGTTCCAGCAGGTAGCAGCACGTCAGCATTTGGAGTATGCCAGATTGCAGGGAAATTGACTTCCTTTGGATATGTATCAGTATCGACCAATCCAGACAAACAAGTAAAATGACTTTCAAAGTTGTTAATCGGTGCTACAAAAAGAGTGGACCAACCTGGAGCAGTCTTTACAATCCATGGATTAACAAACTTCAAAGGAGGAGCAGGAAATCCTGGCGCATTTCTTTCTCCCAATTGTCGAATGTCATGAAACTCGCATACGTTGATTTGTGGAGAAGACGTGACTTCAATCGTACTGCAGTCATGATTTGATCTAACTGTCAAGTCGCCGATAAGAGGAATAACATAACCCAATGACATAGCATCGATCATTGGCATACATTTTTTTGCAGTGAAACTATGTGATCCAGTCCAGTCACGATCATCTCGCCCATCTGTAATGAGCGGAGGAATTCTCTTATACCACTCGGGTATATGTTTAGCTGCAGGTTTTGGGTGCGGTAAACTGGCTACGTCATCTCGATGACAATAAAACTCAATAATAGGTTTTTTCTTAAAAGGATTCCAACTCAACATTCTCTTTCACCCATTACCCATGCTACAAGACTTTTACGTATTCCTGACGTGATTGGCTTCACTCGATGTGGCATCCATGAAGCGAAGAATACGATATCACCTTTATTTGGTTTAAACGAGACTTTGTCTTCGAAGTTCCCATTATTTACAATCTCTAGCTCTCCTCCTTCATACTCGTTAGGATCTGAGAGAAGAAGAGATGCCGATATCTTTCTTATATATTTCTGCCAGCCAAACTCGACATCCCAGTGCCAAGTGTAGTGTTGATTTGGCCCGTATTTTGTATATTGAAAAGCTTCGACGCCTTCGATGTCATACATAAAGTGATCATAGTTGACTGCCGATACAATTCCAGACATTCTATTAAAGAGCCAATCGCTGTGATGATCATGATGGATCCATGAGATATCAGAATCACGCGTATGTGCAGGGGCTTCGACATTTTGCTCGAGCCCAACTTTACCTTTTTCAAATTCTTGGAGCTTTTCTAGGTCGATAATCATATCGACTTCTTCAGGAGTAAATCCTCCTGACCACACAGCAAAACAGTTCAATTGCTTCCCGTATTTAGGGATATTATATGGCATAGTAAATCCTTCTTCAATTCACCTATTCAATTGTTATTTCAACATAACCTCCAGGAGCTACAGTTACCGAATGTGATTGGCCATCTGGATAAGAATAGTAGCTTGCCTTCTGACTATTTATCACTGGTGCAGGTGTTCCTCCGGAATTTGATCCTGGGAAAGTAATACCAAGAGTAGATGATGAATTTCCTGGAACAGCTGGCGTAGGAGTATTGTAATTCTGAGGGCCGTTAGTCGCAGGGTTAAAGTTTTGCGGACCGTTAGTCGCAGGGTTGTAGTTAGCAGGTCCATTGGTTGGAGCATTGTAGTTTGCTGGACCGTTGGTTGGAGCGTTGTAGTTAGCAGGTCCATTAGCCACGTTGAAGTTTTGTGGACCGTTAGCTACGTTAAAGTTCTGAGGACCATTGGTTGGAGTATTAAAGTTCTGAGGACCATTGGTAGCCGGATTAAAGTTTTGTGGGCCGTTAGTTGCAGGATTGAAATTCTGAGGGCCGTTAGTCGCAGGATTGAAGTTCTGAGGACCATTGGTAGCCGGATTAAAGTTCTGAGGACCATTCGTGGCTGGATTATAGTTCGCAGGCCCATTGGCAACGTTAAAGTTCTGAGGACCATTGGTAGGTGCATTATAATTCGCGGGACCATTGGCAACATTAAAGTTTTGTGGGCCGCCGGTTGGAGCATTATAGTTTGCAGGACCATTCGCTACGTTATAGTTTTGCGGGCCATTCGTAGGTGCGTTGTAGTTAGCAGGACCATTCGTAGGAGCATTATAGTTAGCGGGACCACCAGTTGGCGCATTATAGTTAGCAGGACCATTCGTAGGTGCGTTGTAGTTTGCTGGTCCATTGGTAGGAGAGTTATAGTTAGCAGGTCCATTTGAAGGCGCATTGTAGTTAGCAGGGCCATTGCCTGGAGCATTGTAGTTTGCTGGTCCGTTTGAAGGAGAGTTATAGTTTGCCGGTCCGTTTGAAGGAGAGTTGTAGTTAGCAGGACCTGGAGATGGAGGACCAGGAGCATTATAAAAAGCCGGTGTATATCCATATTTTGGACTGACAAATGCATTGCTAGCTTTATTGCCCGGTGTGCCTGGAACTACGTTATATCCAGCCACGTTTCCTGGATTTACGTTGTAACCTGAAACGTTTCCTGAATTTACGTTGTAACCTGAAACGTTACCGGGAACTTTGTTGTAGCTAGAAACGTTTCCTGGAATTACGTTGTAACCTGAAACGTTACCGGGAACTTTGTTGTAGTTGGCTACCGGACCAGGATTGATATTGTAGTTGGCAACCGGACCAGGATTGATATTGTAATTTGCGACGTTGCCAGGAATTATGTTATAACCGGAAATGTTGCCAGGAACTTTATTATAAGTGCCAGTTCCAGGATAGATGATGTTATAGGTCGCTACAGGGCCCGGAATAATATTGTATGTGCCAGTACCTGGATAGATGATGTTATAGCCGGCTATATTACCAGGAACTTTATTATAAGTGCCAGTTCCTGGATAAATGATGTTATAAGTGGAGATATTTCCTAGTATGATATTATAGGTTCCAGTAGCATTGCCTGGCACGATGTTATAGTTTCCAGTAGCATTGCCTGGCACGATGTTATAGTTTCCAGTAGCATTGCCCGGCACGATGTTATAAGTTCCAGTAGCATTACCGGGAACGATATTATATGTGCCGGTTCCCGGTCCTGGAACAATATTATATGTGCCAGTTCCTGGATAGATGATGTTATATGTTCCAGTTCCTGGGAATATGATGTTGTAGTTGGCTACAGGACCAGGAATGATATTATAGTTGGCTACCGGTCCAGGAATGATGTTGTAACTGGCAATATTTCCAGGAATTACGTTATATGTGCCGGTTGCATTACCTGGAACAATATTGTATGTGCCGGTTCCAGGGCCAGGAATCAGAGCTGTGCCCGTTCCTCCACGACCAGAAACAAGAACGCTGTTTCTGCCGTAAGGAATAGAGATGCTGCCAGGACTGTTGAACTTAGTTGTTCCAGTTCCGGCACCACGCCACGTTTTCTCTAATGTAAACTTCGAACCACCACCAATACTCATTATGCGGCGCCCTTCACCGTCAGAGAAACAATCCAAGAAGTACCGCCATCATAAGTCATCAATGACCAAATGTCAATAGCATTCGCTGTTGTAGTTGCAGGAGGAGCAACTCCACCTGGATATTTACTTCCTGTCGGCCAAGTGATCGTGCGGCCGCCAGTAGCATCTTGTTTTGCTACGATCGTGCCTGCCCACATTCTTGTGCTTGGTGGAACACCCGTTGGAGAGATCGTTGTATTTCCAGTAAGTGTAAGATCCCAGAAGTTAGAAGCAACACAGTTAAGAGAGTATGTTCCTGTGACAGCTGCATTTGAAACTTCAGCTTCGGTATAACCTGTCAGAACGGGATTCGTGATGTTATTGTTTGCCATCACAAGATTTGCTGACAGAGTAGTTAGTCCGCCAGTAACACTAAACGCTCCGTTCCATGTAAGAGCACCGGTTCCAGCTCTGCCAAGTTTTACGCTGTTATCAGCATTACCGAAGATAATGTATCCGTTATTGGCACTTTGTTGTCCCATAATGCGAACAGAGTCAGCGATATTAACATCACCGAACCATGCATCATCTCCGATGCCAATATTTGTTCCACCGCCATTATTGGCAGTAGTTACTCTATCGAAGCTTCCGACACTCGTAACACTAATGTTTCCAGTAATCGTAGTGTTACCAGCGGCAAGCGTTGTGATACCGCTTACTGCTTGAGCAGCACTCGTAGACTGAATCGCAGTCGTTCCAATATACAGAGAAGGCAGACGAGCAAACGCTACCGTACCAGAAGTTAGATTCGTAGCATTCGCTGCGATCGCAATAGCATTCGTATAGGCTGCAGAAGCGTTGGCTACCATTGCAGTATTAGCAGTACCGATCTTTGTGTCTGTATAAGATACTGAGTTAGTATAAGCAGTCGCAGCATTTCCTGTGATCTGTCCTTGAACAGTAGCAAGAGACAACCCGCCAAAGTTTGTTGAGTTGTTAGCAGTTTGACTGAATGCAGTAGAATTGATAGTAGAGAATACTGTAGAGTTTCCGGCCTTTAACAGGTTAACTTGCAAGTTAGCATACGAGAACGATGCATCAGCTACGTTAATAGTATTATTATTTGCAACAGCAGTTTCATCTCCATATGTCGACATGAGGATGAATTCTTTTGTATCTGGACTACGAACAAGACCGGCGTGGTTTGTTGTATTACCTGATCCGCTGTAGTGGCCTGTGAATCCGATCCAAAGCAAGTCTGATGGGTTGTTCACTGCCAATTTAATCAGAGGATCTGCAACAGAAAGAGTTTGTACATTGGTAGAAATCAGGTTACCGGTAATTGTAAGGCTGCCGCCAACTGAAACAGAACCATTAAATGTACCGTTTGCAAAGGTTGGAGAATCGGTTGTTCTCAGATTTTGATCCATACGATATGGAAGACGGGCTTCAGCAAGAGTACCGTTGTTTGCATTCGAAGCATTCGCTGCAAAGACTGTCGCATTTGTGTAAGCGGCGCCAGCGTTGGCTATCATTGCAGTATTAGCAGTACCGATCTTTGTGTCTGTGTAAGATACTGAGTTAGTGTATGCAGCTGCAGCATTTGCAACCATCGCCGTATTTGCAGTGCCAATCTTCGTATCCGTATAAGATACAGCATTCGTGTATGCTGCGCCGGCTGCCGTTAATGCAGTTTGAGCATTTGTATTTGCAGTGATAGCTGCATCGTATGCAGTCTTGACATTGTTTGCAACAGGTACTAGCGTGACTGAAGTGTTGCTAATCGAGTCGACAGAAGGAAGACGAGCAAATGCTACCGTACCAGAAGATAGGTTAGTTGCATTCGCAGCGATAGCAATGGCGTTTGTATAAGCTGCGCTCGCATTTGCAACCATTGCAGTATTTGCTGTACCAATCTTCGTATCAGTGTAGCTAACTGCGTTGGTATAAGCAGTCGCGGCATTCGCAGTCATTGCAGTGTTAGCAGTACCGATTTTTGTATCAGTATATGATACCGCATTGGTGTATGCCGAACCTGCAGCATTGGCTGCGGCTTGAGCATTTGTATTTGCAGTGATAGCAGCATCGTAGGCAGTTTTTACTGAAGCAGCAGAAGCGGCAGCAGTCGTAGAAGTATTCGATACAGAGTCGACAAGAACTACTGCTCCGGCAACAGTTGAGTTACCAGATGGAAGACGAGCAGAGTTAACTGTACCAGATGTCAGATTAGTTGCATTGGCAGCGATAGCGATGGCATTTGTATAAGCAGTAGCTGCGTTAGCTGCCATGGCAGTATTCGCTGTAGCAATTTTCGTATCAGTATATGATACCGCATTGGCATAAGCCGTAGCTGCAGCTCCAGATACGTTAGCAGCCAAGATAGCTCCATCTGTATATGAAACTGCATTTGTGTATGCGGCCGCCGCTTTAACGTTCGCAGCTTGAGCATTTGTGTTAGCAACGATGGCAGCATCATAAGCAGTTTTTACTGAGGCAGCAGAAGCGGCTGCAGTTGTTGAAGTGTTCGCTATCGAATCAACAAGAATCAATGCGCCTACAGTTGTCGAGTTACCAGATGGAAGTCTTGCTGCGTTGACAGTACCAGATGTCAGATTAGTTGCATTCGCTGCGATAGCAATGGCATTCGAGTATGCATTTGCAGCTTTATTATCAGTATACGTTACAGCATTCGAATATGCATTCGCAGAAAGATTGGTCGCATTCGTGTTTGCAGTAATGGCTGCGTCATATGCAGTTTTTACAGAAGCTGCTGAAGCTGCGGCTGTTGCCGAAGTATTTGATACTGAATCGACAAGAAGTGTTGCACCTGCTACGGTAGCATTTGCTGATGGGAGGCGAGCAGAGTTGACTGTACCTGAAGTCAGATTCGTGGCATTCGATGCATACGTTTGTGTATATGTACGAAGATCAGAAGCAGAGTTGCCACCAACTGTCGCAGCATTCACAGAAGTAAGAGATGCACCGTTACCAGAAAAGGCAGTCGAGTTGATGAAGCTAGATACTGAAGTATTTCCGATCGCAATCACTGAGGTATTGACTGTGACGCCTCGAACATAGATCGAGCTATTCGTCGTATCTAAACCTACAACTGCAAACATTCCAGTACGAGAAATTTCACCATAGTCTGCATAGATTACGTTGGCAACAGTATAATTTTTTGAAGTAATCAGTTTATCATGAGATACTGCAGCATAATACGTATTGGTAGATTCTGTCAGGCTATCTGTAAATGAAAGTACAGTTCCTGTAAGAGTGGCAACATCATTCGCCTGAGAAACAGTTAAGTTACTCGTCGAAATGTTAACAGTATTTGTAACATTTAGAGCAAGAGATACGTTCACTGTCGCAGGAAGACGATTGAGAGAAAGCGTGCCAGTTGTCAGATTACTTGCATTCGCCGCAAAAGCAACAGCGTTGTTATATGCATTCGTTGATGATCCGGTCGCGACAGCTACGGCATTACCATAAGCATCAGCAGCTTTACCATCGGCATAGTTGACTGCATTCGCATATGCGTTGTCAGCTGATTGGCTAAGTGAAGTTGAGTTGATCGCAGTAGCACCGATGACGAGCTGACCGCTCGAAATTACAACGTTGCCTGCCGATACTGTTACGCCATTCGATACGGTTAACCCGTTCTTGACGCGAAAATTAACTGGTGTAGTCATCTGGTTCCCTATCCCTCAGATTTTATTCTATTTATACGTCAAGAGTAATTCTCTTCGTCTTTACTACGCTCGAAGAGTTTGTAGGAGCAACCAGCAGATTTACGTTACTGGAATTAATATTAGCACTAACATTACCAAGTGATGTGTTTGAATATACTGTACCGTACTCGGTTACATAGACTTGAGAACCATCATGAAGAAGCAAAGCTTCAGTGATATGATAGTCTGATCCAGATGTAATTTGTATGTAATACTTAGCTGATCTGTATACCGCTTTTGCGAAAGAATCTACAATGGTGTTTGCAGTCGTCGAAGTTGACTGAGAGTTCGATACACCTTCCAGAACATTAAGCGCAGGAATCTGAGCGACGATTTGAACGACGTCACCTGCAATGACGTTAGAAGTAAATGTAATCGCGGCAGAGTTCGGAGTGGTATAGTCTGTGGTCGAGATCTGCTTCGAACCGTTGAGGAATACGCTCTCGAGACCAGCAGTGTATGAAAGAACTTGCGTATTAGCGTCAGCGCCTGTAATGACAGTCGTATTCGATGAGATCGAGTATGTATAAGTTACTACGCTTGTGTATACGTTTGAAGCGACTACAGCTGGACCCCAGTAAACCGAAGTTCCATTCGAAGTCAGTACTTCTCCGTTGGCACCAATCGAGCTGTTAGCGATGACACCTGCATTGAATGTAACGTTGGCATTGAAGATCTGTGTGTTAGCCCATGTAACACTTAAGTTGGCATCGACACCCGGACCTTGTGGTCCTTGTGGTCCGGTTGCACCTTGTGCACCTTGTGGTCCAGTAGCACCTTGAGGTCCAGTAAATCCTGTCGAACCTGAAAGATCTGATACGTATGAGTATACAGACCCATTCCAAAGGTAGAGTCTCGAGTTTTCTGCATCGTTTACATCGCCAGTTTCAACGATAGCAAATTCACCAGCCAAGATACCAGCCGGTGAGGTATCGGCTGTGAGTGCTGCTACAGAAACGTATGACTTTGCAATTTTGAAGCCGAGACCAGTGGCACCTTGTGCACCTTGTGGTCCTTGTACACCTTGAGCGCCTTGAGCTCCAGTCGCACCTTGAGGTCCTTGAGCACCTTGAGCACCAGTTGCACCTTGAAGTCCTTGCGCTCCCTGTGCACCCTGTGCCCCGGTTGCACCTTGGGCACCTTGAGCTCCAGTCGCGCCTTGTGCGCCTTGAAGTCCTTGTGCACCCTGTGCTCCTGTTGCTCCTTGAGCGCCTTGTGCACCCTGTGCACCTACAACGTTTTGAAGTTCTACGACCGAAATTACCGGTCCATCAGTTTCACCGTACTGAGTGTTACCAGTAACAGAGTTAGATTTAATAGAATACGTGTAGGTTCCAGCAGGAGGAGTATCAATGAATTGAAGCGAGTACGGAACGTTTTCGTTTCCGTTAGAAGACTCAAAGTGAGTCTGAGCACCGATCGGCGTTGAACCTCGATAAAGCTGTAATCTACCCCAACCGCCCGTAGTAAGTGGGTTGGCATCACCTGATGCAATGATTTGAATCGGGCTACCTGAAGAGGTAAGACTAATCTGCGCAATAACTGTTGGAGTGCCAGCGCTAATGTATACTGAAGGAGCGGCGTTTTGCGCCCAGTTAACCGAGCCGAGAGTAGCAGTAGCAGATGTCCAATATACACCCGTGCCATTCGACGCTAGAACTTGTGTATTGGAACCCGAAGAACCGTTAGCAACGAGAGTTGTAACTGCGAGACTTGAGAGGTTGGATCCGACTTCGAAGATAGTATTCGATGAGTCTGAAGAAAAGACTTTACGATCGGCTAAGTTAATAGCCAACTCGCCTTTGTCAATAAAGGCCGCATTTGCTGCGTTCGTAGTATTAGCTGTACGACCTGAAACTGTCGTACGCTTAAATTGAAATTTATTCGGCATTCCCAACCTCTATATAGAGTATGATAGGATTATATAATCCTCATGATATTTATACAGAGGAATCTTCTACCTGTTTTTTCTTTTCGTTCTTTTGCTTAAGAGCTTGCAGTTCTACGTTAGACTCGCTCAGCGCTCGTTCAAGGAGCGCCAAGCGAGTTTCTAACATTAAGTTTTGATTTGTAAGATCGTGTACTTTTGCAACCAATTTACTGATATATTCATTAACAAATTCAACTTCCATGATTAGAATGTTCCTCCATCAAGTGTACCATATACGACCGAAGTACCGTTCGACTGTAGAACGAAACCGTCTGTTGCAGCTGCAAGAACTGTAGTTGCTCCTGCGCCGTTACCTACAAGAATAGCACCAGCAGTAATGCTTGCTCTACCAATACCACCTGATGTCACTGCAAGAGGAGTCGAGAGTGACAGCGAGTTGGCAGTAATATTTACATTAAGCGTTGAGTTCGCTGTAAGCGTTACCGCAGTCGAGTTCGAAACCAAACCACCAGAAGTTAAGAATGCTTGTAATGTAGCAGTAGTGTAACCAACTGCGGCAGTGTCTACAGTTGTTGTAGGTTCTGTTTGAGAACCAGTAAAGAGCTTATAGACGCCGTCTGTAGCATCACGGAAAAGACCGGTAAATTTAGTTCCAGTTGCACCGTATTGGCCAAAAATACCAATATCAAGAATATCGGTTGTGCCGTTACCATTTGCAAGCTCAATCAGCGAGTCTTCAACAATAAGGTTAGTTGTATCGATTGTTGAAAGTGTACCAAGAACGGTCAGATTTCCGGAAAGAGAAAGATCTGTAATCGACAATGCTGAATTAACGTGCACACCAGTCGAGTTAACTGTGAGTGTTGAACCGCCGTTTACACGGACAGCATCAGTTGAGGTCGAGATACCGTTACCAACTCCAACATGAAGACCAGTAGCGTTAGCTACAAGACCATCAGTAGCTGCAATGAACACGCCTGTCGAGTTAGATACAAGACCGCCACCTGTACCAGCAAGAACATTAATTCCGGAAGAGTCAACAGAAATACCATTGGCTCCAGAAGCAGCCACAGCATCTGCAGATACACTAATACCGTTGCCAGCGGCGACGTTTAGAGTAACATCTCCGGTTGTGCCACCACCGGTTAAACCTGTTCCAGCAACAACCGAAGTAATGTCAGCGAGAGTATTCGACCAGTAAACAGATGAACCGTTCGAGTGAAGGACTTGACCAGCAGTACCAATTCCGCCGTTGGCAATAAGACCAGCAGTTGTTGCAATCGTTACGTTGGCATTCCAAGTTTGTGTGTTAGTCCAGTTATATGCAGCAGCAGTGTTGATCGATACTGCACCAGCAGGTTGCCAGAAAGTATTGCCTCCAGCATCAACTGCTAGAAGGAAGTTTGCGCCAGGTGAAGATACACCGTTCGCTGTAATATTTCTAACAGTAAGAACATCTGCCTTTACTGCATCGATAAAGCCTGTACCGTTAGCTACGAGAGCTTGGTTAGCAGTGAGCACACCGGGATTGAACTTACCAGCAATGGTGATTGATGCACCATTGGAACCGATGAACAGATGATCACCGTTTGCTGTAAAGGCCAATTCACCATTAGCTAATGACGGAGGTGTGGCTGTAGTTAACGATCTTTTGATCTGAATTAAGTTAGCCATCTTTCTTCCTTATTAAAAAGAACCGCCGTCTATGGCGCCGAGGTCCTCGATTTGTAGTTGTCTTACTTCATATTTATCTGTTTCAGAATTATAGATTAGAGTAGCTCCGTCAGTCACGTTGACCTCGGAAACATCTGCAATATCTTCAATACTACGGATTTCTTGAATTTGATTCTTCAGAGTAATAGGTGCGGCAGAAGACAATCTGCCGTTATTGTTTGTAATCTTGGCAACTAAACGCGATGTGCCTGGCATTACCTTGTAACTCCCGGTGTTACAGTGACTATACCTTCAACAAGACGCGAAATCGTTCCGGATCCGTCATTCAATTCACAGTCATATACATATCTTCCTGCAGCCACGTTGTTTGTAGCGTTAGCAGTCATCGAAAGAGTAACTTCACCTGTTACGGCAGTGATAGCAACATTAAAAGAATAGTAAGTTGATGACGTGTAATGCTTACGCATCTGTGCGGCACCTGTAAATCCTGTTAGATTTACGATGTTACCTTCTTCATCGGTGACATCGATCGTGGTTGCGAAAGATGTGCCTTGATCAATTGTAATGTTAGCTTTCAGTGCCACAGTTTTACCTTTTTGATACTATTTATTAGTCAAAATTCTGTTGATCAGATGATGTTGCAATTGCAAAGAGAGTAAATCCAGCTTGATACAATATATTAGAAGTATTAGATGTAAGAGCCACGTCATATCCTCCGCTTACACCAAGCGAGTTAGAACCTCCATATGAACCTCCAGAATATGCTACCACGGTAAACTCGCGGCTTTCAGTCATAGGCAACCACGTATCAAATGTGCCTTCGCGGACACGACTAAATCCATTTGCATTTCCGGGTAGCGTAGCTCTAAATCTTACTGAATAGTTAGAAGCTCCGCCACCGATCAACCAATTTTGCAATGGTTGAAGTCCTGAAGTAGAACCTGCTTGAGTATCAGAAAAGTATTCTGTGCCATCGAGTGTAATAGATCCAGTAGCTGAAGCAGCTGGACTCCATGATGTACTTCCTAAACCGTAGATTTTTCCGTCAGTATTAAATGTAATTCTAGAAAGTGCAGAAGATTGGTTGTATAAAGCCTGAGCTACAGCATTTCTTTCTGCATAAATCGTGTGATTTACTAAAGCAACAAGCTGAGATTTCGACTTGCCGCTAAAAGCGCCAATATTAATTGCACCGCTCGATGGAATACCACTCGTCCCAGCTGGGACGAAATTCGTCGAAGCACCAGCATAGTATTCACTCATAGAAATAGGATTAGAACCGCCGAATTCCGTTTGAATGCTAGATAAAGAAATACTCGAAGTTGGTACAGGCATTATCTACCCTCTATCTTATCATTCAGTTCTTTAATCGCTTCGATGAGTAAAGGAATCAGTCGTTCGTATCTGACAGCAAGTGTACCGTCTTCCCTCATAGCAACGATTTCTGGTAGAGCTTCTAGAACTTGTTGCGCAATAACACCGGCTTCACGAAGTTCAGGATCCTTTCCTTCAACTCCATCTTTCCAATTATAAGTGATACCTTGCAGTTTAATCAACTTATCCAGAGCCGACTCAATGACAGCAATATTAGTCTTCAAGGTTATATCTGAAGAAGAAAATGCTGTGATATCACCTGTTGCAGTGATAGCTCCATTGATAGTTAGACCAGCAAAAGTAACAGCACTCGTAGTGTTCAGTGTTTGGTTAGCGCCAGGTCCTTGTGGTCCAGTTGCACCTTGAGCACCCGTTATACTTGCACCTGCTGGTCCTTGAGCGCCTGTAGCACCTTGTGCACCATTCAAACCGCTAGGTCCTTGTGCACCTGTTGCACCTTGGGCGCCTTGTAAACCTTGAGCACCTTGAGGACCAGGAACTGTCGAAGCCGCACCTTGTGCACCGGTAAGACCTTGAGCGCCAGTTGGCCCTTGTGGTCCCTGAGCTCCAGTGGCACCCTGTGGTCCAGCTACAGTTGATGCTGCACCTTGCGCACCCGTTGTTCCTTGTGCACCTTGTGGACCTTGAATACCTTGTGCACCTTGAGGTCCTGTCGGTCCTTGAACCGAAGGTCCTTGTGGCCCTTGAGAACCAGTTGTTCCTTGAGGACCTTGAGCGCCAGTTGCACCTTGAGGTCCAGTTGGTCCAGGAACAGTCGAAGCGGCACCTTGAGCGCCAGTTGCACCCTGTGAACCCGTAGAACCTACTGGTCCTTGAGCTCCAGTTGCACCTTGTGGTCCTTGAGGACCAGCAAGTTGTGACCAATAAAGTACACCGTCAGCGCCGTTCGATGAAAGAACGTAACCTTTTACACCAGCAGATTGCGTAGGAAGAAGATTGTTGATCGATCCACCTGTACCACCGCGCGTAGTAGGAAGCGTGCCTACTGTAATAGCAGAAGCGTTGACGAATACACCTGAAGAGTTTGTAAACAAACCAGCATTTGCAACGAAGCTAATAGTCGGATTGGCAGCTGTACCGTCACCGTTGGTTACAGTAATTGCATCTGATCCAGCAATAGTTCTAGTAACACCAGTTCCTGCACCAGTTCTAATTACGATACCATTCGTCGAAATGTTGTATACGGTGTTAGCATTGCTTGCTGTACCAGTATAGAGTGATGAGTTAACGCCTGCCCCGCTTGGGAAGTTAACGGTATTCGTAACAGTGATGTTATTTGCAAAGACATCAAAACGAGCAGTCGTAGTACCGAGTGCGCCGCCGTTTGCATCTGGTCGTAGCGTTCCATAAGATGTCGTATTAAATAAGAAAGCATTGAAACGATTTGAAGTATTACCGAGTGGTTGTTGATCCGCTACAAGAAGAACACCACCTTGACCGATAGTCACGTTAGCATATACAAGAGATCCGTTAACTACAAGGTTGCCAGATACAACGAACAAGTCGTTTTTAAAGTGCGCGTTAGCTTCTACGTCGACACGATCGTAGAAGATCGCGTTGCCAGAAGCAACTAGACCATTATCAACCTTAAATCTATTATTTGCGCCTGACATATTTTACCTTACTTAATGAATTGAGCAACAACCTTTGCAGCTGTGCTAGATCTTGTTTGATTAACGTACACTCTTACGTTCGCAGTAGCTACGTTAGCAGAGAAAGTACCAAGTAGGCTGACTCCAGAGTTAGCAGCAACAGGGGAAGAAACTGTACCGTATGTTGTTAGCTGCGCAGTCGAATTATCATGAGCGAGTAGTACTTCAGAGATCTGTGTATTACCAGCATTTTTCAGTTGAATTAAAAGTTTAGCACTGCTGTATTCTGACTTTGGATATTCGAACACGAGAAGATCTGAACCAGTCGTAGCTCCAAGATTTCCATTTGCAAAAACATCTAATACGTGATCTGACTTGAAGGTAACGATATTTGCATGAGTAACTGCACCAGTTACTGCGAGCGTATTTGAAAGAGTAGCTCCACCTGTCACCGCCAATGTATTTGAAAGTACAGTAGCTCCAGTCACCGAGAGCGTATTCGAAAGATTTGTATTTCCTACGACTGATAGCGTATTTGCAAGAGCAACGTTCGAACTGACTGTCGCAGCACCTACAACAACAAGATGACTTGTCGGTGTAATGGTAAGATTGGCAGATGCAGTGATCGATCCATTGCCGATCGCAGTATTAAACGTTGCGTTGCCGACAAGTACAGTAGTTGCATTTGCAAAGACATTCGCACCTACTGCGACAACTGTTTGGTTGGCAGTGACGATACCAGCAGAGAATCCCGTCGGAGTAACATTAGATGTTGATGTTGAGTTGGCAATGCTAATGATTCGAGTATTGGCAAGTGTGGTATTCGAACCTTCGACTGCATAGACTCTGACAGCAGAGTGTTCAACCGAATTCAGACTGTTACCTACAAACACACCGCTGCTATTTGCTACGGTGTTACCAACAGTAGCAGATCCAGTTACTTGAACTGTACCACCGTTTGTGGCATTCGCCGTAACGTTTGCACCGAGAGAAATCTGAATAGTATTGGCAGTAAAGATGCCTGTTCTGAATGCGTTAGGTTCAATGTTTGCTGTGGCACTCGAGTTGGCGATGCTAATGATTCGAGTGTTTGCAAGAGTGGTATTTGAACCTTCAGATGCAAGGAATCGAACTGAAGTCACTTGCGAAGAGTTTAAAGTATTACCTACATATAGACCGCTGCTATTTGCAACCGTATTACCGACTGTGCCAGTTCCTGTCACTTGAACTGTACCACCGTTAGTAGCGTTAGCTGTAACATTGGCACCGAGCGAAACTTGAATAGTGTTAGCTGTAAAGATGCCTGTAGTGAAACTGATAGGATCCATGTTAGCAGATGAAGTGCTATTTGCAATGCTGATAAGCTGATTGTTTGCGAGTACGGTATTGCTACCTTCTGATGCAAAGAATCGAACGCTTGTCATCTGGCTATTTGTAACGGTGTTGCCTACATATAGACCGCTGCTATTTGATACACTGTTACCTACTGCACCTGATCCTGTGACTTGGATCGTACCGCCATTCGTTGCATTGGCAGTGACATTAGCACCCAATGTAATCTGAATCGTGTTCGCGACGAAGAGTCCAGTGCTAAAGCTAATTGGATTCATCGTAGCAGTGTTAGTGCTATTCGCGGCAACAACTGCAAATGCAGTTGCCGTTGTATTCGTGGTAGAGTTAGACTGAATCGTCAGTTTGGTTGTATTGGCTACGAGATTTGCTCCAGTCAAACCAGCATGTAGACCATACTGCCACATAAAGGTATTCGAAGAACCGTTGGCAACTTCCAAACGAATTTCTGTCGATGTCACGTTACTCAGGACAGTGTTCGTGCTAATCATCAGATTCGCAAACGAACCGTTGACGTTACCACCCTTCATCCAGTTTGTTACAACTAGATTGTTAGCACCAAACGTTCCGTACAGTTGAGCTGTTCTTGGAAACGCAGTATTACCTGTATTTGCATATGTGCTATTTGCAGTAATGATTTCTGTCGAGAGTGCATGAAGAAGTTCATTGGTCTCTAAGAGCCAAATCTCGAATGAGTCGGTAATTACATCAACATTAGCTACTGGTCTTGACATTAATTTCTTCCATTCACTACTTGTAAGAGTAGAGTTTTCATTTCTTTGAGATCATCTTCGACTGCACTTATTCTATTTGATAGATCTTTGCTATTCTTCACTTTCGATCTTTCTGCTACAAACTTTGCATAAGATGCATCATCTGTATTTATGAAAGCTCCAGTAGAAGTATCTTTCATGAACCCATCGGTTTCAGTCTTCATCAACATTACGCCGAAACTCCGATAACCTGAATAGCCTCTACCTTTGGAACAATATGAGATTGTGCTGCAAGAAGAACGATCTTGATTTGCATCGAGGTGTAGCGATCAAACTCAACATATTCAGAGTTGACGTATCTTACAGTGTTATCATTTTCAACATTATTCCATGCGACATTTCTGTACTTTAGTTTATCGATAACAATATCAGATCTTGTTGGGCGACCAGGAGAAGACACTAAGCTTGATGTTGTAATGTTTCGATATGTGCTGATCGCAGTAGTATTTGCTGCTGAGACCACAAACACTTCATGATTACCAAAGTCCTGATCTTTGATTCGAATCAAATCGCCGGCGGTGACTGTCGCAGAATGATTACTCGTCGTAGTAATGGCGTTCGAACCGTAAGTAATTGCTCCAGTTCCTGGAAGAGCCGCTTGAAGTTCAGGAGCTGTATCAAATCCATATGTAAATTCGTACATATCATTTGGATCTGTCGAGCTGAAGCGATCGATATTATCTTTCAGTACAAGCGGAGTCCATGCTTTACTTTGGAATGATTCTCTGTCTGCAGCGTTATGAACTTTTGCATAGACTTTGATTTCTGTTCCAGCAGGACGATAGCCTGTCAAATATACTACGATATCTTCTGCATATTTGTCTTGAGCAAATTTGATAACTTTTGAAACATACTTCGACTTAGCAAGACCATTCGATCCCGTTTCTGTATCATAATTAGCAATGCTGCTAAGTCCTACTGTTCTCGTCTCTGTGTAAACGTTATTGATATCATTCTGATAGAAGTAGAAGTCGAGCTCGCGAGTCGTCGCATAAGGAACACTGAAGCGATCAATTTCGGCACTGCTCACAGCAATATTCAGATTCGCGACAACCGACTTTCTTCTATCTCCAAAAAGATTCGAGCTCTTTGAAGTATCAACTTCAACTGAGCGAGATAAGATATATCCGGTAGCAGCCGAATCATTCATCTGAAGAAGATTGATATTCGTGGATGTAGAAGACAACTGATTCGCAGAGTTGGCAATCTTATAGTTAAGAGTGAAAGTAGATCCAGAAGGATTACCGATCAAGAACGAAGGCTTAAAGTTGTCAACTGGATAGCGATCGATAGAAGCAATATTTGCAGTTGCTCCTGATCTTTCTCCTATAATTCTACCGCCACTTACTGCAAATTTATTTGTAGCATTTGCGGAAGAGTCGACTAAAATCAGTTTATTTTTTGGGTAATCTATGTTATAAGCTAAACCTACAGGCGGAACTTTATAACCGATTCCAGAAGCAGAGAAAGTTGGCAAGCTTTGAATTGTCATGTGTGTGGCGTTTGTGATAGCATTGACAGATAGAATCTGTTTAGCTCCGCCGCTTTGAACTAAAATTTTAGCACCGCCAAGAAGATTAGTAAATGTGGTTGAAGTACCGATTACATTTAAACTATTCGTAGAAATTACTACAGTACCAGTGGCATTCGCGATGTCTTGATAAATGTATTCTCCTCCGATGAAAGCACCTGTATTAGTGTTGTCGATCGTGAAGAATTCATAGTCTTTATTTACAAGGCTAATAGTAATGTTATTGGCAGTGTATCTGGCTACCTTGACTTTAAACTTCAGATCTCTGTCGCTCAGTGAACGATGAGCAGAAGTGTTCGTAGGAACATATAGCTTGCCGCCGTGTGTTCCTCTTGAACCTACAGACAATGTATTAGTAATCTGACCGTCGGTTACGAGCCTATCGCCGAGCACATTTTGCCATACATCAAATCCAGGATCATTAAACTTTAAAACTAGACCATAGTGCTTTCCTGTAGCTAAACGAACAGGATCTTGAAATCCAATGACAGTGGCCGCCGAAGCATCTTGAGAAGTAGAAATCAAATCATACTGAATAAGAGTCATGGAATTGCGAAGTTGACGAGCCTCGAAAGGTGAATCGTTTTCTACTTCGCAAATCCATGCATTAACTGTAGGAGCTACTGCACCTGAAACAGTGGCTCCACGCACAGGCTTAGCTTTAAAGAAAACGTCGATGGATGTGAGCATGACTTCAGGAGCGTTAGCTACTGTTTGCGGATTCACGTAAAATGTTTGAATATAGTTAAAAGCAGACATGCATTTCCTCGTTTGTTTTTATTATTTATCTACTACTCTATCACTCTTATGGTAGATTGAAATTTATCTGTGATTCAAAGTTTCGAAGATCGAGTCTGAGCACGTTGTACGTACCACTTGGATCAATGAATGTATCAACCGCTGTTTCAGTTGCATTACCGCCGCCGGGAGCATTTGTTGTGGCGTTAGTTTGTGCAACAGAAGTAGAAGTGGCCGAAGGTGTAATATTCAGATTATTAGTGTTTGTAACAGGAAGATTAGAGTAGTAGGCAAGAGTAATCGCGCCTGCTGCTCTCGAAGTTCCATCAGCGTTTTCAATTACAAATCGTTTTTGCCCAGCTATATTAGAGATGATACGATTTTGTGCCGCCACATCAGTTACTGCTTCATCGAGTCCAGCATCATAATAAAAATCGAATGTCATGATGCCGTTTTCATCGCTTCGAAGACCGGTGGTATTTGTTGTAGATGTTCTTACTTGCGAACACTTCGAAGTTCTGTTTTCTCCATCAAACGTGAATGTATGATTCGTATTTGGCTTCAAGCCAGATACAGAAATTACAAACTTCTGAGAATCGGCAATATAAGACTGTTCTATTCCTCTGTCTAAGTCGAAATAATTAAACAGCGAATTGGTAATTGTAAATGAACTTGGGTTTACGTTATGTACCGCGCCAGTATACTCGAAGGTATTTGGATTCGATACCGTAATTGTCGAAGTTGTTACAGAATCTGTAGGATATTGCAGAAGATAACCATAAGTTCCTGTTCTGCCTTGTCCTCCAAATAAACCGCCGCGTTTCTTACCCTTGTATATTCTCACCTTTGCATATTGTCCTGCAGCAGGATCATGCGTCCATGTGATCTTAAATTGATCTTCAAGGAAAGTACCAGAATCGATACCGGTTGGATATGACTTGCGCTCTATGCTTCCGACATGCTCGACTCCACGACCATCATTGAGTTGATTTATTTGATAGAGTCTGGCAATATCAGAGCTAGTAATAGAAGTTGCTGATGCAGAAGTTTGTGTGGCTGTCCATGGACCATTTTCTGAAGCTCCTTGATAGACAGTCGCCGAAATGGCATTGTCGCGAGCAACTACATAAAGTTCTGCTGGTCCAGAAAGACTGCTGAATCGATAAACGAATTCTTCGAACACTGTACCAGAATCAGAAACACTAGTGCTTCTTTCTCTTGCTACAGTTGATTCCACTCTTTGAGTAACAGTAGTAACAACCACATTTCCAGTTGTATTTGCAACAGTATTTGCAACAGTATTTGCAATTGGAAGAGGTCCAGCAGTCGCAACGCTCTGTTCTCCAATAACAAACTCGTTATATGGAAGTGTCAGAATGCCATCTTCTTGTCCAGTACCGTCTGGCTTAAACTGAAGATTTAACTCTCTCAGATATGGACCAAGCTGATCGTTTCTAATAGTAGCATAAAATTCTGTGCTTCCGACATCGGCGTAAACATAGTCTGTGAATGGATCTACGAAGAATCCAAACTTAAATCTATCGAGTGCTTGATCTAAACTGCTCGGAATAAATCTTGATTTTGCCAATGCTTCTGCAAGAGTAAACGATACGTAATATTCCAGATCCTTAATTCTCTTATCGAGGCTTCCGATATCAGCCATTGTATAGCGACGCTGTTGAATGCGAGTTCTTTGAGCAGCACTGATTGACGGCTTAATAGTATAAGCATTTTTTCTTTTTCCAGAAATAGCGCTCATCACTTTCGTATCTGTGATAGCAATCATCTCAGCTGAGAGTACTTCTGGAAGAGAAGGATACGGAGGAATATTGTATATTTGCAAAGTAAGAGCATTGTCTTGTGCAGGTGGAAGAACAGGAGAAATACCTGGTTCACCGTTTCTTATTTCAAATCCGCCGTTAGAATTGATAATAACTCGATCAACTCTTCCAAGATAAGAACTTACGTTTGCAGACAACGTAGAGTTAGGCACTGGGAAAAATGCGCTAGCCGAAGAGAAGTAGTTTGTATTTGAAGGAAGCGTAGGATTGATAATCGATGCGGCATTTGCACCAGCAGCAACCGAAGAAATATCAGTCACATAGTTGATTGTATTTGCCGCCGATGGACGAAGATCTACGCAATCTCTTACATCATAATAAATTCCAGTTTTTCCTTCGAACTCGGCGAGTTCCATGGTATTAATACTTACGTCGCTCACTAGAGAAGCAAGATTTGCACTGTCGTTAATCGTATAGGAAGAAATTGTCTTGACGCCTGATGCAGATTGGAAAGCATCAAACTTTACAAGAAGGACGTCATTCGCCGCAAGCGTATCATATCTTGGCTTTCTTACGAGCTTAGAAATATCAAGGAAATCTTCATTTTGTCCGCTGTCGATATAAAATTGATTTGTGACGTCTGTTACGCCGTACGTATTCTCAGTGAAGTACATGGTATTACCAGTAAACTTATGAGTAGAAGAACTGTTCGATGCAAGAGTGAGATTTGCACCGCCACGAGTAGCAGAGAGTGCAAATCCACTTGTATTTGCATACACCGCATAGTATGTTGTGCCATTCGTAAGACCGCCGACTACACCAACGCCAGCTGCGTTAGAATAAACGAGTGAATCACCATTTGCAAATGGGTTGTTTGTTACAGTAATAAATCCAGCCGATGCATTTACATCAGTCGATACGTTAAACGTAATGTCTTGAACAGTGGCGTCTTTCTTCCATACTCCACGTAGACGATATGCATCAGATACACCGAGCGGCCAAGGTCCACGAATACCTGCGCTGTTGTTATTTGCGATACGAATTCTTGCGTAGTTGCCACGATTCGATGTCTTCGCTGCCGAGCTTACGTTGTTTCTTTGAGCATTATACACTACTGAAACTGGCATCGAAGCAGCAGAATTCGAAGTAGCATTTGCAACATTGTTACCCAAGTAGATCGTCATGACCTGGCTGTTCGAGCTATCTACGTTTGCCCACTTGGTAGCTTTGTTTGTCAGTGAGATCGGAATATTCTGTGGGTAATACAAGCGAATATGACCACCAGAATATGTCTTCGAAGATGCTGTTGCAAGCGTTAATGAAGTGCTATTCGCGATCGAAGAGATCTGATTGATTGTTGAATTTCCGCCAGTAGTATTTGAAACTAATACGTAATCTCCTGGAGAAAACTCAGCGCTGAATAGTGTTCCTGTTCCAGTCACAAGAGTATTTCCAAAAACTTCTACTGATCCAGTCGCTGCAATTTGAGACTTAAAGTTTCCGTTAGGAATTACAACCAGATCACGCTTCTCAGAAGTATTCAGCTCTTCTGTATAAGGGAAAAATTCATTCGATGGAAGATTCAGAACAACATAGCCATCAGAATTAGAAGTTTCAGACGTGTTAATAGTTCTGTATTGATATGTGATGTTCGACACATTTGAAGTAGCATTCTTTAACTTGAAAAGAAGCGAAGAGTCGGCTGTATCATAAAGCACCGCACCGAGTGTAGCACTAACTACAGTGTCAGCAATTGCTTTATTTCCTGAACTAGAATAGATGCTTCTTACATCTTTAGTATTCTTACCAGCATCCATCTTAATATCGAAAAGATACATTCTGTAAACAGCGTTTGCATTGCCTACATCTCCACTTTGCCAAGCAAAGGTACGAATTCTTGCAGTACCGATCTTTGCGCCAGGGCTAGTGATAGTAGTCGAACCGGTGCTAAGATAGTTAGCAGCCGTACTGTGCAGTTCGACTTCTCCGCCGATGTCAAAGTTGAACGAACCAGCAAGTTCGTCGACTTCGAAGTAGTTGCCGTATCCAAGACGAGTCTGTGAAGCAGGATCATTCAGCTTCGTCGTGCCCTTGTTCATGTTTTGCTTATAGTTGTCGATAGTTTCGATACGAATACCGTTGATATAAGCTTTACCTGGATCGATGTTCATGTTCACAAGGCTTGCAGTATCTGAGAATGTACCAGAATCTTTCGTCAATGTAAGGAACTGATCGATCACATAGTTGCCAGATTCTTCGTAAGTTCTTGCTGCTAGTTGACGGCCGATGACATTATAGACAGTATCTTGGTTTACACGATACGGACGACCATCTGTGAACTCGATGATTGGAAGGAATTCTGAGTTTGCATCTGCTTCTGCTTTTGTCAATACGCTGATGACTGGTGTCAGTTTCAGACGATCTGCACCAGGAGCAGCAAAGTTGAAAGTGCCGGTGGCATTATCAAGAAGAGACTGATCTTGATTCGAGTTGACAATGCTTTCGTTTGTATAGAAGCCAACAGACTTATCAAAGCCTGTGTTTGAATACTTGTTTACAACCTCAAACTGAGAAGCAACTCTCGAGAAGAATCCCTTTTGATAGATCGTGCCTTCGCCGATCGTAACACCGTAACCAGTTCCAATAGGAACGGCCGTTGCGTTTGCGACTTGGATTGTAGCAAGGAATGTTTCAGCTGCAAGCTCAAGCTCGCCCAATTCGGTGGCAGTAAATGTAGAAGTAGTTGAGTTATTTGCGATGGTAACATGCGGTTCTACGTAATAGCCTGAACCTTGGCCAACAACCTGAACCGCGGTGACTTTACCTAGACTGTCTGTTGTAATAGAACCAACTGCGCCTGAACCAACGATCGCAACTACGTTAGCAGATACACCTGACGTAAAATTGCGAACCTGCTCGCCAGCAGCAAATCTAAACTTAATCGTATTTGCAGAAATAAGATCAGGATATTCTGGTCTCACCTTCAAGATAAGAGCAGAGCTATTTGCAGTTGTGTTAGCTTCGATAATCACGGCATTTGCAACACCGTTCTGAATTACAGATCCAGCCACAAAGCTTGCAGCTGCTGCAGCACCACCAGTACTATTTTGTACAGCAAGTGCCGACATCACTACAACCGTGTCGCTATTACTAAACTTAGAAGCGCCATCGTTTACTTTGATGTTGAAGATAGGATAAGATTTGTCGAAGACTGTAAGCGTCTCATCTGCAGCAAAAGAATCTGTTGCGAAGTTATTTCCAGAGTTAATGTAGTTTACAAACAGAGTATTAAGATCAGGCGCACGAGATTGCAGACCCGAAACCGTCTTCTTGATGTGGGCTTCTAGGTTGCTTGCGTTTCTTACATACAGATTGTTATAAAGACTGACATCGACTTGTAGACCATCTGTCGTCAAATCGTTGATCTTGATATAAGGAACTTTATCATGCTTAGTAATCGTACAACCATCAATGATTGTTCCGCGCTTGAATACGTTGTCACCAAACTTCTCAATTTGATTTTGCAAGATTGACTGGAGCTGATTAAGCTCACGTGCTTGGACTGCGACACCAGGCTGGAACAGGACTTTATAGAAGTCCTTCTTGACGTCGAAGTCATCAAAATAAGGAGATACGTTTAGGTTGGTTTCCAGAGCCATTTAATTAAAACTCCAATACTATCTTTATAATTTCTGATTTGTTATCGTTACGAGCGATAGGATCAAGATTCTCTAAGTAAAGAACCTCTCCGCTACCGACTACAAAGTCTCCATTGTATTTATTCAATAATGGGGAAAGCTCTGCAGAAGATATTGTGCCCGCGATATCTCTTACGCCGCGAGGATCAAGATTGAAGATACCCGATTTATTACTGATCCATAATATATCAGAACCTTCGATCTCATCGAGATGGTGTACTCTACCACGCGGTTGTGCATATGAAATGAGACTCTCTTGCTTAATCTCTTCATCTTCGAGGAACGGTACACCGCCAGAGCTAAATGTACCAATGAGGCGAGTTAGCTGTCGAGAGTAGTTGAAGGCACTCGCATTTCTATCATTAATTTCAATCGTTCCAGTAATAGTTGCTGTCGTACCCGACACAGGAACTACCGTGTCTCCTGACATACCGCCGACTCCGATGATTCGACTTCCAGAAGTAAACACGCCCGCAACATTTGCCAATTCGATCTGACTTGGGCCAGAGAATGCAACAACGCCGCTTGCTTCTACGACGATAGCTGACACTTCACAATCTTCTGCTGTAAACGAGCTATTTGTATTTGCAGTCGTAATACGATAATCTTGTGGAACATTAGCTACAGTCGAGATGTAGTTGTTCGAACCGTCGGTAACAAGAACATAGTCGCCAACTTCAAAAGCATCTTTGTAAGTAGGAGCATCTGGATTTCTAAGAGCTACAGTAATAACTCCGTTCGATCCTGATACACTTGCATCTCCATTGATCGTAACGAGAGGGGCTGAAGTATATCCAGAACCTGCGTTAGTAATTGTAACAGATGTAATAACTCCTGAACCGTTATTTGCAAATGTGCCAGCTGCTCCTGTTCCATCGGTTCCTGAGTTGTTGAAAACGAGCTGGTTGTTTGCAACGCTATTGTATCCTGTACCGGCATTTACAATAGTAGCAGTGGTCGAAAGAAGACCAAAGTCTGTCTTTTCAATCGTCGTGCTAGCTGCTGTAATTGAAACGTTGCCGTGCAGCTTTAGCTTTCTATACTGATAGACTTTCTCGCCGATAGAAAAACCAGGGCCAATTACATTGTTGATATTCATATCAACCTTTGTAAAGGTCGGATTCTTAATTACGCCGACTTGTCTAAAGTCATTTTCTGTGGAAATGATACCGCTCTCGCTATTATTAAACTTAGCGCTGATGCATATTCTTTTTGCAAAGAGTTCATTATAAGGATCTGAGCCATGGCCATTTTTTGGAGAAATAATTGGGCGTAAAGATGCAGGTGCAAAGTACGTAGAGCTTGACACAACCGGTGGAAGCTGAATAAATGTTTCATCGAAAATTGACGGAGGAATAGTAATAGGCTGTTCAGAAACATATGCTTCAGCCTTTCTATAATTTTCACCTACCGCTAGCAACTCGACTCTACTAATAGAATTTGTCGAAGCTGGATCGATATATACGATTCCTTCGGCTGGAGTTGATTCTTCTCCATCTCCCCAAACGAATGCATATGGATATACTTCGTAGGTGTCTCCTGCTGAAGGAGTAATAAGGAACGATGAATCGAGAATGAATTTCTTCTGAGCAGCAGTACCTTCGTAATTAACGATTCTACGATATTCTCCGATAGCAAGACCAGAAGTCATCTTCATGACGCAGCCTTGATAGTAGTCATCGATCGATACTGCGGTCGCAGGTGCACCGTAGAATGTTGGAATACCCTGAACAGTAATATCTGAAGTTAAGAGAGTGCCTTCGGGAATATAGTTGTCATAGCCTGCGCCAGGATCTTCTACCTTAATGACTTCAATAGTTCCTCGAGTAGCGCCATCGATGACCGCAGTGTTGGCAATGATAGGAACGTACTGCGAAGTAGCAAACTTTTCATATTGGGATTTTGTTACGGTGTACATGTATTTCCATACATACCCGTCACCTGTCTCAACGGGATTGAGATCAGCTGCGCTACCTACACGAGAAGGCGCAACAGTCGAATTTACATTGATAGTATCTGTGCTTTTGTTGAACAAGCACTTCCAAACATTGTACTCTGTATCGTCGTCGACAGTGATAAAGAAATTCTTATTTTCAAGATCTCCGTCAAGATGATCATACATTGCATAGTGTGTGTTTGATTCCCACAGATTCTTTTTCGCCATATGGACAACATCACCCGAAGAAATTCTCTTCGCGAAGATCATATTGTCATAGACGTTCGTGTCTGTATCTCTTACACTATTGTTCGGAACAGGAATGATCGTGTCACTGCCAGCATAAGGAATATGACGAGCAGCATACACAAAGTAATCATTGTTAGCAAAGCTATTAATGAAGTTTGCAGCTGCCGCTACATTAAAACTACTCGTAATGAGTTTTTGTGTTACTGCCATTTATTCCTCTATCGTCTTTGTCAAGAAGTGACCAGCGTTGATGTCTCCGCTAGTGCTGCCATTTGCTGTTATATTTATAGGACTTCCATTCGCGGTTAACGATAGTTTCACCGTATTTGGAGTAGTATTTACAACATAATAATTTTGATTATTTGCAAGTTTTTCAATTCTTAGAATGTGCGTTTCTGCAGTTGAGTTAGAATAAATGCTAACCGCTTTACCGATAGAGTTCGCAAGCTTTATTGAAGTAGAGTTTGCGCTTCGAATAAAGTATTCACTACCTTCTGTAAGACCAACAGCAGTAGATCCACCATTCTTTGTATACTTAACAACATCGCCTATTCTAAACAGATTGTTTGCTACGCTAATAGTATTTGAAGTAATTGTATTTGTTACAAACGATAGAGACACGTTTGCTTGCACAGCTGTATTCGATGTGGTGTAAAGTACTAAGTCACCATTTGCAAACGGATTAACAATCTTAGTCAATGTATGCAATGCCAGAGTATTACTGATTGCAACAGTGTTGAGATTCAGAGCATCTCCGCCTCTTGTTTCAGAGATCTTGATACCTGTCGTATTTGCAAACACTACGTAGTAGTAGTCATTGTTTGATAGGCTCGAAGAAGTTCCTACACCAAGTGTTTGCGCTTCCGACGTAGTATACTGTAAATAATCATGTACATTTAGTGGGAATGTGGTATAATAAGGATTAGTCCCTAACGATATCAGATCAGTATCATTGTTGACATCCATTACCTTAAACTTGAAGCTGGCATCTTCGATGTCTGTCTGAATAGTATCATTCAGAGTAGAAACGTCATCATTCGAGTTGAACTGAATTTCTTGGCCTGTAGAAATGCTCGACAACGCGAGCGCAGCATTCGCTTCTTCTACGATCAGTGCAGATCCAAAGAACTTCGTTCCTGCTGTGTGCATGACCTTCTTAAACATGTCAGCATATCTATCTACCGAGATTTTTGATAGAATCTCATATGAATATTCTTGGTAATAGTCTCCATCGTGCACGTAGATATCGTCAGACAAGAATCCTTTTGAGCTTCTGTAATATCCGATACCGAGGCCATGGCCGTCGAGAATCATTTTTGCAGTACCGGCTCTCAGATTATCTTCTGAAACAAAGTCAACGATTTCGCCGTTCGAGTATGCAAAACCTGAATCGATGACTTGAAGAGCGGTGACTTCACCATTCGATGTCACAACGTTTGCGGTAATATCTGCATTTAATCCGATAGGATATAATTCTGCGATATCTTCAGTCACACCTATCACGTCAGCTTCGGCGCCAGAAACTTCACCTATCATCGGCTCATTCGGTAACCAAGTATTTTCGAACGTAATTCTCTTGGCAAGCATCTGAGAACTGTTACTCGATTTTACAATCGCTTTGGCAGTCGATACAATCTCGAAAAGACTTACGCTCGAGATAAGTCCGTTTGCTGTAGGTACAGTATAAGAATATAGCAAAGCATTATTCGTAATAGGTGCAGTGTTTCCAGTCACTCTGACATAATTGCCGGTAGTATTCGAGAAGATTGAAGAGACAGTAGTATTGACAATGTTTCCGCCAACATTCTGGAACAACTTATCCTTTGGAAGATAACCTGGAAGAGTCGCGATCGTATGTGATTCTCCTCCGGTTGAATTGGCAGTGATATCAATTGCAGATCCACCTAAAGAAGAAGCTAATTTAAATCCTACATTGTTAGCACCAACAACGTAGTAAACATCATTCGCTGTCAAGCCGCTGATAGCGGTGTTACCATTCGGAATTCTGTATTGGACGATTTGACCGTTGGCGAATTCGTTTGTATAGCTACGTAGCTGATGACCAATCAAGTCAGGATTGTAGCTTCGAAGGAAGTGACCAACACCTCCAGGATTTGCTGCTGCCAAATCTACGTTGGCTCCACCGGCTGTAGTTGAAAGCGCCAAGCCAGTGCTATTTGCATAGCGAACATAATACAGAGCATTCGCTTCAAGGCCAGAAACCGCTGCAACTCCATCTGTCACAACATATCTGACTTGACCGCCGTTGGCAAATAATGTATTCGCAGTAGCGATTTGAATAAAATCATTACTATTCTGTACGTCAGTGTTTGAGTTAAACTCTACTACATTTGAGCTCTGTGTAATATTCACTTTCGCGAGAGTGTTTGCTGCTTCAGTTGTAAGAGTGACACCCGTAGAGTTAGAAGTAAGAACGTAGTAGAAACTGTTGTTCGATAGACCTGTAACAGCAGTGTTCGCATTATCAGTAAAGTAACGAACAAGATCATTCGCAGCAAACTCGTTGCCAGTGATTGTAATAAAATCTGTATTTGAGTTGACTTCGTCTGTAGGATTAAATGATGATGTGATGTTACGATAGAAAATGAATTCTGATGAACCATTGGCTTCGTACTGAGATTGTACAGTAAATGTCTTGGCATCATACGTATTACTGTATGCACCTGAAGAAACCTTCAGATCGTAGAACTTAAGGTTTGCTTGAGATTGATTTACTATTTCTCCAGCAACAAAGTTTCTTGTTGCATTTTCAAACGTAATGACAAAGTCTTTACGATCAAATCCTGAGATGTATGGTTGATGTGCAAGAACAAAAGGATCGACGTTATAGTCTTCACCTGGGTTGATCTGATTGAGTGATCCAATAATCCCGATCTCAAATCTACCAAACGTCAGACACGCGTACATATTGTCGAGTAAGTTGCCTTGAGGATTCTTTGGAAATCCGAATGCATCTGAAGAGATAAACTGCGAAGCGAATACTTGATTTGCTTGTGCAACAGTAGATAATTCTGTTACTGCTGTAATTGCAGTATTCACAAGATTGTTGCCATATACAAGGATATTGCTATTTGCCGGCGTCGAAGTATTGTTTGTAAAACCAAAGTCGCGAATAGGATCCTTGATTAATAGATTTGTTCCTGTCACATCGTAAAGTGTTCCGTGTGCAGTCTTGTAAAGATAGTGACCAGACTCGTTTGCACGGGTCGCAGCGAATGCAGGAATATTGAATGATGTATTAGCAAAGGTTTCTCCAGGGAAACTCGTGCTATTGATATGAATATACTTATTTGCAGGACTCGAAAGAATGAGTCCAGTGGTATTTGAGAATGCCACGTAATAAGATTTTCCGCTTTCGAGAGCAGTGATTACTGTATTTCCTGCTGCAACTTCGTATGTAACACGATCGCCTGCAATATAGTAAGTATTAGCATTTGTAATAGTAATAAAACCTGTCGTTGCATTTGCTGCAGTCGAAGGATTAAATGAAACTTTGCGGATCTGTTGATATACTCTTTGACCTTCGTCAAATCCAGTATTTGCTGTCACAGAGAGTTGAAGGCGACTATAGTCAAGTGTATCTTGGCTGTTGGCAGCAATGAGATCCGTACCAACGAAGATAACTTCTGTCTCACCGATCGTGCCTACACCGAATCCTGCGCCCGTTCCGAAACTAATCGATGATATATTTGCAGTAGTATTCGAGAGAGGAGCGACGATAGTCGAAGGGAATGAACGAACGTAGTCGCCGCCAGTGATGTCGAGTGAATAAGATGTGATCTTAAAGTTGTCTGCATTGGCTGTCGTATAGACGGTATCTGTTTCGTTCCAGTAACCTTTACGAGAAAGGAATGTTAATGTTCCGCTGTTTGATCCTGTGTCATAGTTAGCAGTGATCACGCTGCCTTCGGCAACAATCGCATTCGCGCTATTGTAGATGTAGATATTATTCGCAAAGGTAACGTTGTTTGAAGAGCATTCATCAAACTCAATGACATGAACTTGTTTCTTGATGTCATACAAACCGGCATTCAGGTTCACGTAACTTACGTTAGCATATGTTCCGCTGTCATTTTGTTTAGTGATTTTGTATGATAAACCGTAATTATGAGCATTTCCAATCGCGTTTGCCGAGGCATTTGCAGAAAGTGTAAGAGAAGTTGAATTGATTACACTTACTACGTTACCAACCGCCACATTGCCAGTAACATAAAGCGTAGAGTTGATGTAGTTGTTATTAAAGGCAGTAGACGTTCCGGTGACCACATTGCTAGTAGTATCTGTGGTAATTGTGCCTGTTCCGACTTTGTAATCCCAATCCGCCATGCGCTTACTGTTCTTGAAAGCACCACGAGCATTGGTAAGAGTAAGTTGTACTTCGCCTTCTAGTTGGATCACATTTGCTACTGTACCAGAAGCAGTAATATATCCTGCATTTTGCTGCTGTACTACATCACCTACAATAAATGTAGAAGAAGGCGCAGTAATAATAACAGCATAATCTGTTGGTATGTTCATAAACTTACCAGACATTGACTTGTCTGTCAGTGTACTTGCCGTAAAGCTTGTTCCTGTATTATTCGTTCCAGTATAATAGGTAGCAGATGGAACAAATACACCTGAAGTATGTGATACCGAGATAAAACCATTTGTATTCGATGTAGGAGCAACTTCAAGCACTCTTCCTTGTGCAGCAAGCATGCCATTCGCAGCATAACGATATACAGTATTACCAACTGAAACGTTTGATGTGGCTGCACTATATCCGATATTGACTACGGGTTGAACACCACGTTCGAACAGTCGATAGTAATTTTCAGCAGTAAAATCTGCGGTGATTTGATTAAGATTTAATACCTTTTCAGAGACGATCGATTCGGCATTAAGCGTGTATCCATATCCGCCGTCTGTAAAAATAAAATCTACGAGGCCTGCCGCCGAATCAGTAGATTCTACGCGTGCTAAACCGCCGAGACCGCGATCGCTGTTCGTAAATTTTACGATATCTCCAACATTAAAATTACGCCCGCGTGTCTGAACTGTAACTCTCTTCACAGAACCGATTAGCTTCGATCTTTTGGAAATTTCGAATGTAGGTTGATTATTGATGTTAAGACCGATGACTTCGCCATTGCGAAATTCGCCTTGTCTTCCAGAAATATAAAGTAGGTTAACGAAGCCCTTACCAACTCTTCTACGAATGTACTTTTCAACGAAAGCTTTCGCGCCTGAAAGTTGACCTACAACTTGCTTGCCGACATAATCGATATTATAGATCGAGTATCCAATTTCAAGATATTCGGGTTTCTCGTATACACCATCTGATAGGCGGAAGATCTTTTCTGCTGGATATTGTACTTCAGCAGCCGTACCATATACAAGTTTAAAGAAGAGATCGATTGAACGCTCTGTGCCTTTTGCACGATACAGATCGAGTGAGTTCTTGACAAGAAGTTTCTTATTTGTAGCAGTATCAAACTGAATATTCTTCAGATACTTCTCTTTAAAGTGAACGATGAAGTCGTCTGTAGTATCGTCGATGTCTCTGTATGTTGGAAGTCGGCGAGTATGATATAAAGGATTATTAGTAGATTCTAACCACTCATAGTATGCTTTAGTAAACGCAATAAAGTTCTCGCCCTCTTCTTGATAGAAGGCTGGAAATTGACTCGCGATTAACGGAGATATTCTTTTTTCGATGTTCTTCATTATTCTCTAATCTGTTCAATTGTGACGTCGACGTCATTTTCAAGAATATTTAGTATCACGTTCTGGGAAGAAGTGATATCCAGCGTACGAGGTTTGGCATAGATCTTTAGCGAAGTGCCAGTGTAATTAGTAATATTAAAGTTATCAATTCGAATGATACCAGTATCGTAGTCGACTGTGCCGATATCAAGAATGGTTCTGTGTTGTGTTCCAGAAGTATTGATGATACGCATGATACCATCGCCGTTATCTTCAAGACGACAGTTTGCCAAACCGTTGTAAGTGAATGTCGAAGAACTTACGATATGAATGTCACCCATTAAGTGCTCTGCGCCTTTGCCTGGAACATCGTTTCTTAAAGGATTTTTAAAGTCAATCGTTACATTCTGGCCAGATGATACTACACCTGAAGTTGCCAATGATACAAGAGAACCAGAAGTTGACGTAGGAGTAGAAGTTACCGTCGTACTCAGTACCGGAGTCAGATACTTGACGAGTTCAACTTCAGTTTCGTTACTGATAATGCTTGTTTCGGCAGCATCGACGTCTCGAATAAATCTTGAGTAGCGTAGTGTACGACCAAAGTTATTCAGGTTGACAGAAGCGTGATTCAGAATAGAATCGATAACGTTAGTACGAATATCTTCTGGATTCAAACCCGTCAGGTTGATGTTGTACTTGATATTTGTTTTGACGTACAGATACGTATAATCAGGAGAAACAAACAGTGGTTCAATAGCAACAGAAGATCGAGATCTTAAGAATCTCTTGTACTCGGCTTCTTTAATCTTTGGAAGACCGTCAACTTCTTGAAGGTCGATCGACAAGAAGATTCTACCATATTGCG
>Ga0222714_10000618_pt1 | contig 40734 bp, 39 predicted proteins | sample C33_3DmetaG_FD_165048 | JGI IMG/M metagenome (GOLD analysis project Ga0222714, IMG submission 165048) | Estuarine water microbial communities from San Francisco Bay, California, United States - C33_3D | ecosystem: Environmental > Aquatic > Marine > Unclassified | place: USA: California...
TCACCGACATCGGGAAGGCAAGCGGCTCTGCCTGGGGTACGAACGCGACGCGCCGGGCGATCTCACGGCGACGCCACGAGTCCACGGGACGCCCCGAGAAGTCCACCCGGCCGACGGTCGGAGCGAACTCCCCGAGCATGACCCTCAGCAGCGTGGACTTGCCCGACCCGTTGGGCCCGAGAACGGCGTGCAGCTCACCCGCCCCAAGCTCCAGGGTGAGTTTTTCGAGCGCGTGTGCCCGCGCGGCCTCGTACCGGAAGGTCACCTCGCGGAGCCGGAACAGCGGCTCGCTTGCCGGGGCAAGGCGCGGGGTGTCCATCACAGCTCGTCGAAGCGAAGGAGAAGCCAGAGGAAGACCGGGACGCCCACCAGTGCGGTGACCACGCCAACCGGCAGCTCGGCCGGCGCAACGACGACGCGCGCGACGGTATCGGCAGCCACCATGAAGATCCCTCCGCTCAGCGCCGACGCGGGGAGGAGCCATCGGTGGTCGCTGCCACCCACCAGACGGAGCGCGTGCGGAACGACGAGCCCCACGAAGCCGATGGCACCGGCGCCGGCCACGCACACGCCCACGATAAGGGACGTGACGACGTACAGAACGACCTTGAAGCGCGGAACGTCCACACCCATGTGGAAGGCGCTCTGCTCGCCCACGGACAGGAGGTTCAACGGACGGGCCAGGAAGACGAGCCCCAGCAACGCGGGTACGACCCAGAACGCGACGGTTGCCACTCCCTCCGCCGAGGCCCCGGAAAAGGAACCCATGATCCAGAGCATCGCGGCGCGGAAGGTCTCGACGTCGGCGAAGTTGATCACGAGCAGAATCACCGCGTTGAAGAACGCGCCGATCACGACCCCCGCCAGCAGGAGAACCCGCGTGTCGAGTCCCCGTGCGCTCGATCCCGCGATGGCGAGAACCAGCACGGTCGCCGTCACCGCTCCCGCGAACGCCGCGAGCGGCAGGGCCACGGCAGAGGTGGCCGTGATGCCGAACACGATGGCCGATACCGCCCCCAGGGCCGCGCCACTCGAAATGCCGAGTACGTAGGGTTCCGCGAGCGGATTTCGCAGAAGAGCCTGGAACACTGCGCCGCTCACCGCCAGGCCTGCCCCCACCAGCGCCGCCATGAGGACGCGCGGCAGCCGGAGCGACGTGACGATGGTCTGGACCTGGGGGTCCCCCGTGCCACGCAGTGCTTCGAGTACGCTCGCGAGGGGAACAGCCACGGGCCCTACCATGAGTGCGCCGGCGCCGACCGCCAGGAAGACCGCGCAGAGCAGCGCCAGACCGGCGCCACGCCCCGGCCACAACCCGCCGCTCAGAAGACCTCCGGATGAAGCGCCCGAGCCAGAACGCGCGCGGACTCGACGAGCCCCGGCCCGGGACGGTTCAACGCCCTCGCGTCGACGAACGCGACGCGCCCCGCGCGCACCGCAGGGAGATCCCGCCACCCGGGCAGCGACTGCACGAAGCCCACGAGGTCTTCTGCCTCCCCGGCCGGCCACAACACGACATCCGGATTCCGGGCCACGATGCTCTCGAATCCCACGTTCGGCCAGGCCGCGGGCAGGTCGGCGAAGACGTTCGCGCCTCCGGCGACCCCCATGAGGTCGTCGATGAACGTTCCTCCACCGGTCGTCATCGGGGGATCGTACCAGACGACGTACAGCGCGGTCACCGCAGGCAGTCCGGCGACCCGCTCCGACACCTCGGTCAGTCCATCCTTCAGGGACCTCGAGAGGGAGTCCGCCGCCTCTTCCACGTCCAGCAGCGCACCCAGAGACTCGATCGCGGCGAAGACGTCCTCCAGGGTGTTGGTCGGAAGGACCCGCGTCTCGATGCCGAGGTCTCCGAGCCTCTGCGCGAGCGCCGCCGTTTCACGCGCACTCGTGGTGAGCACGACGTCGACGTCGAGCGCCACGAGGACCTCCAGGCTCGGGTCGAGCCCGCCACCCACCGAGGGGAGGTGCGAGGAAGCCGGGTCGGTATCGTGGTCCGTACGGGCGACGAGGTGCGCACCGGCACCCATGGCGATGACCAGCTCGCTGAGCGAGGGTACCATCGCCACGATGCGGGGCCCCGTCGTATCGACGCCCGGCTCGGGCGCAGCAGGGGCGCACGCGCCGAAGAGCGCGAGCGAGAATGCCACCGAAGAACGAACCCCGATCCTGAACCGGAGACTCCGTCCCCGGCGGCAACGAAATGCCGTGGGACCCATCTGTGCTTCCCCTCGACCGGAGGATGAACCCGCGCGACACAGGTCTCCTGGCTTAGGGCCGGCTCACTCGCCTTCCCGGGCCGCTTCGCCCAGTGGCACTTCGAGTGTCCGTTTCGGTTCGACCGAGCCCATCACAGTGGCGGGACCGCGCCGGAATCTCACCGGCTTCCGAGATGTATCGCCGGAAGAGGTTAGTCGGTCTCGCCCTCGTCCGCCATTCGGCGTCGGATTCGCACGAGCTCCTCCGCGGCCCAGACGCCTTCGGGTGACGTCGCATGCTGCTCCGCGACCCGAGCCAGGAGAGGAGCGGCCCGGCGCGGCTCGCCCAGGCGTACCTCGCAGAGCTCCACCATCTCCTTCAGCGCCAGCAGCCTGACTCCCGAATCCATCGTCGCGCTCGTAAGTGCACGCTTGAATCCGTCGGCTGCCCCATGCGGGTCGCCCATGAGATCGCGGCGTATGCGCGCGACACGCAGGTAAGGCGTCGGCTCATCCGGGTCCTCGAGAATCGCGACCTCGAACACCTCGAGGGCGCCCTCATAGTCACCGCGGGCGACGTACGACTCCGCGAGCGAATATTCCTTCTTCCGGGGCGTGCTTCGCCCAGAGGGGGCGTAGACCGTGCCCGCCGCGCGGCCGGACGCCGCGGCCAGGGCGAGGGGCCCGAAGTAGGCCGCAGCCCACCCCATCAGCGTAGCGAGGATGATGACCAGCCCGCCTCCCGCACCGTTCACGGTCGCGAATCCGCCGAGAAGGAAGCCGAGAAACGCGCCGACGGGGGACAAGGCCAGGACGCGTATCTTCATCGCGCGCTCGAAGGCGTGGGGCGAAGCACGTTTCTGGACGATGGGCGTGTAGCCGCGGCGCACGGGACGCGGCAAGCGCGGACCGTTGCCCGGCACGTCGTTCACGCCGAACCCTACGCTTCCGCGTCGTCCCGCTCTGCCGACGCGTCCCCGTGAAGCTCGTCGAGCTCGCGGGTACGCCGGCGAATCCAGAGGCCGGCCCCCGCGACCATGCCCAGCGGCAACAAGCTCAGGAACGCAGTGGTAGCCAGGAAGGCCTGCCGATTCTCGTCACGCGCGTCGAAGCAAACGGGGCACGCCAGCACAACTTCTGGCATCAAGCCAATGAAGAGAGCGGTCACACCCGCGATCACGGCCACGCGACCGAGCCACCCGCCTAGCCGCCGGATCACAGGTAGACCTTCCAGTACAGGATGGGCCAGACCAGGACCACGAAGTACCAGAACGCCGACACGGTGGCGAGCTGATGGGCGGTAAGCTCTTCCCGGTCGAGGCGGGTGAACGCCCAGATCAGGGCGGCGAGCGCGCCGACCGCGTGCAGCGCGTGCGAGCCCACGATCAGGTAGAAGAAGCCGCCGTAGGCACTCGACTGCATGGTGAGTCCCTCCGCGAGCAGTGCGACCCACTCCACTCCCTGGAAGCCGACGAAGATGCACCCCAGGAGGATGGAGAGCAGCAATGGGATGCGGGCGGAGTTCTGCTCGCGACGGAACGCGAACCAGGTCAGCACGAGGACCACGCCGCTGACGAGGAGCGCCAGCGAATTGAGCGCGGTCTCCTGTGCCGGCAGACGCGGTTGACCGTACGGAGGCCACATCACTCCGGCCTGCTGCGCTTTCACGATCGCGTGCGCAGAGATGAGACCCGAGAAGAACATCACCTCGGTGAAGATGAAGATCAGCATTCCGAGCACGCCGTTCGGTATGACCGGCTCGCGTCGAACCGGCGCGGGGCGGCTTTCCGTCGGGTACGTGGCTGATCCGGCGCTCATCTGGGGATTAGTTGGGACGCAGGGACATCACGTAGTCCGCCATCTCCTCCAGCTGCTCGGGCGTGTACAGCGCACCCCAGGGAGCCATGAGGGCGGAGCCCCCGACGACGGCGGCGCCGTCGCGGATGACCGTGACGATCCGGGCGCGATCGCGACCCTCCCAGAAGGCCGGATCGGTGAAATTCGCGGGCTTCGGGTCGAGGGCCATGCCCGCCGGGCCGTCACCCTGACCCCCGGCGCCATGGCACGTGGCGCACACCGTTCCAAACGATCCGGCGGCACTGAAGCCGGCCGGGGCCGCCTCGGCCACCTCCGCCGCTCCGCCCTCTTCGGCGTGATCGCCGTCTCCGTGGTCGTCACCGCCCAGCCCGCGGGCGGTGGCCTCCTTCGCCGCGAGGTTCTCCCAGTTGTTCCCCTCGTGATTGAGCACGTCGGGCGAGATACCTGCGACCATGAGGACCATGAGGAGCACCGACGTCGTCAGCAGCCACTTCATGAGCCTCTTCTCCCACTTGAGGTGCATGAAGTTGTCGATCACGAGGTTCGCCTTCACCAGCGCAATGCCGAACGCGGTGATCAGCGTGATCCAGGGCAGACCCGTGATACGCCCCACCTCCGGACCCGCGACGCTGATCAGGAAGAGGACGACCAGCGCGACGTAGATCGCGAAATAGTTGACGTGATGGCCGCCGCCGTGGCCGTCGTCGTGATGCTCGTTGTGCTCGTTGTTCCCGGACATGGCCTTACTTCGCGATGTAGAGAAGCGGGAAGAGGAAGATCCAGACCACGTCGACGAAGTGCCAGTAGATGCCGATGAGCTCGACGCGGTGTAGCTCCCGTCCCCGATACGCATCGACCGCCACCACCCCCATGATGATCGCGCCCGCGATCACGTGCAGGGCGTGGAGGCCGGCCGCGGTGTAGTAGAACGACCAGAAGGTGTTCGCCGTGATCGTGTAGCCGTGCGAGATCTCATTGGCCCACTCGAACGACTTGATCACGAGGAAGGTCAGGGCCCCCAAGATCGTGAAGCCGAGAAGCTTCGCGGCCTCCTTCCCGTTGCCCTTTTCGGCGGCCTGGTGCGCGAGCACCGCGGTGAAGCTCGAGGTGAGCAGCACGAAGGTGTTGATGGCCCCGATCCACGTCTGGGTGTGAGACGCAGCCTCGGCCCATTCGGGGTGGCCGAGCCTGTGCATGATGTACGTGCCGAGCAGGCCGCCGAAGATCACGACCTCCGAGGCGAGGACCCACCAGACCGCCAGGCGGCCCGTAGGGATTCCCGTTGCGCTCCGGAGCGTAGCGAGGGGTTTTGCGTTTGCCATCAGGCTGGTTCGTCTTGGGGCCAGTAGTCTTCTTCACGATCGGGGTGACCGTACTCGTACGGGCCCCGGTACACGACCGGCATGCGGTCGAGCGGCCAGTTTCCATGCGGCGGCGGGGACTCGGTGGTCCACTCGAGCGTGTTCGCCTGCCACGGGTTCTTTCCGGCCTTCTCACCCCTGATCCAGCTCGTGATCATGTTGTAGAAGAACACCAACTGGAACGCGATCATGATCAGGAGCGAGATCGTGGCGATCTGCCGGAGCTGGAACATCTCGGGCGTCGCAAGCTCCGGGAAGTGCTGGAAGTTGTAGATGCGGCGGTGCTGACCACCCATCCCCAGCACGAAGAGCGGGATGAAGATGAAGTTGAAGGGGATGATCGTGCCCCAGAAGTGAATCTTCCCGAGCGTGTCGTTCATCATCCGCCCGAACATCTTCGGGAACCAGTACGTGAACGCGCAGAACGACCCGATGATCGCGATCGGGAAGAACGTGTAGTGGAAGTGCGCGAGCACGAAGTACGTGTCGTGGAAGTAGATGTCCGCGCCGCTCGCACCGAGGAAGATCCCCGTCACGCCTCCGATCAGGAACTCGGCCATGAAGGCGAGTGCCCAGAGCATGGGCGTCGTGAGACGGATGGAGCCCCCGTACAGCGTCGCGATGATCACGAAACACATCTCGGCGATCGGCACGGAGATGAGGAGCGTCGTGACCGTGAACACGTTCGCCATGCGCGGGTCGATACCCGCGATGAACTGGTGGTGCGCCCAGACGAAAAAGCTCAGCACGCCGGTCGCGACCGCCGTGTAGAGGACCATCTTGTAGCCGAAGATCTTCTTGCGCGCGAACGTCGCGATGACGTCGACCGTGATGCCGATCGCCGGCAGCAGCACGACGTAGACCTCGGGGTGTCCGAAGAACCAGAAGAGGTGCTGCCAGAGGATCGGGTCACCTCCTCGGGCCGGGTCGTAGAAGCCGGTACCGAGCGTCTGGTCGAAGAGCAGCATCACCGCGCCCGCCACGAGCGGACCGACCGAAAGCATGAAGAGGATGCTCGCGATCACGATCATCCACGCCACCAGCGGGATGTCGTAGGCCTTCATCCCGGGCGCCCGTGAGTTCATGAGCGTGGTGATGAAGTTGATACCGCCCAGCAGGAAGGCCACGAATTCGAGCGCCACGGCGATGAGCCAGAGCGAAGAGCCCAGGTTCGTCTGGTTGTACTCCGCGACCGCCGACAGCGGAGGGTACGACGTCCACGCGCCTCCGAAGCCACCCCCTTCCACGAAGAGCGACGCCATGAGGACGATCACGCTCAGGAAGAACACCTGGAAGGAGAGGCGGTTGATGCGCGGAAACACCATGTCGTCCGCGCCGATCATGAGCGGAATCAGGTAGTTCCCGAAGGCGGCGATCAGCACGGGCATCGCCACCCAGAAGATCATGATCGAACCGTGGTTCGTGATCAGCGCGTTGTACTCACCCGGCGAAACCTGGCCGAAGCCCGGTACGGAAATGCCCGGGAAGGCGAGCTGCATGCGGAACACGTACGCCATGTATCCACCGATGATCGCCATGAGCATCCCGGTGAACAGGTACTGCATGGCGATGATCTTGTGGTCCGTCGACCAGATGTACTTCAGGATGCCCGTCGGACCATGGTGATGGTCGTCGTGGCCGTGGTGGTCGTGGTGGACGTCGACTGCGGTGTCTGCCATGTCCCTCGCCCTCTACGGGGTGGTCGCGACCGACGCCGACGAAATCCAGGCGGCGTGCGTGTTCGCGTCCTCGATGTGAATCCGTCCGGCCATGATCCCGTGGCCGATGCCGCAGATCTCCGCGCACTGGATGCCGAACTCACCCGTCATCGTCGGCCGGAACCAGCCGGTGATCGACCGACCGGGCAGGGCGTCCTGCTTCAGGCGGAAGACCGGAACGGAGAAGTCGTGGAGCACGTCACGCGACTCGAGCTTGAAGTGGTAGGTCTTCTCCACTTCGACGTGCAGGTCTTCGACGGTGAAGATGTCGTCTGCGGTGTCGAGCTCGTTGTCGGCTCCGGGATGCTGGAACGTCCAGGCCCACTGCTGCCCAATGATTCGGATGGTGGAGTCGGCTTCGGGAAGGACCTGCTTCACGTTGTACCACACGCGAACCGACCCGATGATGATGAAGACGTCACACACCAGCACGAGCGCGTGCGGAATCGTGATCCACCGACTGACGTGCTTCTCCTTGCCGGTGAGGTACTGCGACTTCTTGCCGGGCCTGGCGCGGAACTTCCAGATGAGCCAGAAGAACATGGCTTCGGCCAGGAGGAACCAGAATCCGGCGAGGACCGCGACGAGGTTGATGAGGCCGTCGATGTCGCTCGCGTACGTCGAGGCCTGGACCAGGAAGCGTTCGAGCATCTGCTAACCCATCCTCGTGCTCATGATGATGAACAGCGCCGCGAGGCAGAACAGCACCGCCCCGATTGCCGTGATCTTGAATGTCTTCGCCGCGTCGAGAAGCGCCTCGTTCTCGGAGTCGGGAGGAAGGGCAGGCACGCCGGCCGGGGGCGCCGTGGTCGTCGATTTGTCAGCCATGTCGGTCCCCTACCGGAGCGTCTGGACGTAGGCGATGACGTCCTGCATCGCCTGATCGGTCAGCGCGAGCGAGTTCACCCGCATGGTCACGCCCCACGTGTCGCCGGGACGGGCCCCACGGGCGCCGCTCTTGAAGTTGCGCAGCTGATTGAGCAGGTACCAGTCGTCAAGCTGGACGATCGGCGGGGCGTGGAGGTCCGGATTCCCGAGACCGTCGGCCCCGTGACACGCCGCGCAGACCGCGTACGACGCCGCGCCCACGCCGGCGTTGCCGTGCAGGGTGCTCGCAGGGAAGTGCGGGTCGAGCGAGGCCACGTACTCCGCGACCGACTCGACGTCTCCCTCGCGGTTCAGCGTCAGCGCCATCGGCCGCATCCGCAGTCCCGGGAGGTCGCCGGCGTGGTCGCCCCGGTAGCCCGCCTGGAACCCTCGCAGCTGATCCTGGATGTACCACTGCGGGAGCCCGGCGATGGCCGGTGCGGCGATGTCGGGGTTGCCGGCTGCCTCCGCGCCGTGACACGGCTGGCACGTCTCGTAGAGCTCGGCGCCACGCGCCATGCCGACCGGGGGCGGCGTCGCGTCACACGCGGCGGCACCGATGACGAGCAGCGGGAGTCCGATCCGTCGAACGTTTCGAAGCATCATGCCTGTGTGGATAGTGGGATCGACTCGTCGATCAGCATGATCGGGATGTCGTCCCGTACCGGGTAGAGAAGGGTCCCGTCCTCCCGGACGAGGGCCTCGGCCAGCGTCTGCGTGACGGGCTCGCCGCCACGATTCTTCAAGGTGCCCGCCTCGATCGCCGCATTCACCCTGCCGACGAGCTCCGCGTCCGCAACGCGCAGCGGCTGCTTCGTTTCGGGACAGACGAGAATGTCGAGAAGGATTTGGTCGACCATGACGGGCGGTTCGCGGAGGCACGAGAGAGGGTCGCGTCCGCAAACCCTGTCCGTGTCCCACGGTTCAAGTACTTTCTCAGGCGCCCGGATTCCTGCCCGGGTGCTCGAGCCGGAAAAAGGTACTGCACTCCTACAGCGAGCGGGAGCCTCCATATGAAGCTTCGTGAAGAATTTCACAAGGTCGCTCGGGCTCGTGGCCGACTCTGGCCGGGTGTCGTCGTCGCCCTGCTCGCGCTTTCCGCGTGCGCTGACGCGGACGCGGTGCCCGCGGGGGGAGCGGCCACACCCGTCGCCGGGAGCGACGCCACCCCGGCCTTGGGCGCAGACCGGGCTGCGCCCGCCCTGCCGGCCGCGGGGTATGCCTGGGTCGTCTTCGGAGCCGACACGGTGCTCGCGGAAGTCGCCGCCACCGCGGACGAGCGCGCGGAAGGGCTGATGTATCGGGACGCGGTACCCGACGGAACCGGCATGCTCTTCGTGTTCGAGGACAGCCGCCCCCGCGCGTTCTGGATGGCGAACACGTACGTGGCCCTCGACATCGCGTACATGGACCCTTCGTACCGCATCGTCGACATCGTCGCGATGGAGCCTCTGGACATGGATACGTACCCCAGCAGGGCTCCGGCCATGTTCGCGTTGGAGGTGCGCCAGGGCTGGTTCGCCGAGCACGGCATTGCCGTGGGAACGCAGCCGACGATCGTCTTCGGCGTCCAGAGGCGCTGACCCCGCCGCCCACGGGGCCCCGGGGCCGGCGGACCTACCGGACCGCCGCTCTCAGCACCTCTGCAAGAACGCCTATGTCCGTCTCGTCGTTGTACACGTTTGCCGAAAGCCTCAGCGCGCTGCCGCGCAGCGACGCCGACACGTTCCGCGAAGCGAGGTCGTCGCGCAGCTTCGCGAGGTCGACGGACGTCGGCATCCGCAGCCCGAAGAGGTGGTGGGCGCGCCATTCCTCGGCCTCGACCGAGTAGCCCAGCCGCCGGACCTCGGCGAGAAGACCCGCCGTGAGCTCGCGGCAGTAGGCCTGAATCCGCTCGGGCCGCCACTCCAGCAGAAGCTCAAGGCTCGCCTTTGCGATCGGAGCGAGGAAGAAGTTCGAGCGCTCGGCCACGTCGTAGCGAACCGCGCCGGGCAGATAGGCGTCCTGGTAGTCCACGAGACGCTGAAAGTCGTGGCTACGCTCCCGCGCGATCCACGTCTCCTCCAGGGGCACCCCGTGGTCGAAGCGTTCCGAGAAGTAGGCAAACGAGAACGAGTACGGCCCGAGGAGCCACTTGTACGCCGCGCAGATCAGCACGTCCGGGCGCACCGCCGAGGCGTCGAACGGGAGCGCGCCCACCGATTGCGTGGCATCCACCACCAGCGCCGCACCCACCTCTCGGCAGCGACGTCCGATGGCGACCAGATCGAACCAGGTGCCGTCCGTCCAGTGCACGTTCGGAACCGCGACCAGCGCGGTCTTCACGTCGATGGCCTCCAGAAGCCGTTCGTTCCACGTCCGCCCGCGTTCCTCTCCGCCGCCGGGACCGACCATCCGCAATTCGGCCCCGGATTCCGCCGCGATCCTGCGCCACGAGTAGACGTTTCCCGGAAACTGCTCCTGCGTGAGGACTAGATTCTGTCCGGCCGATACGGGGAGGTTGCGCGCCGCGGTCGCGACCCCGTAGGAGACGCCGGGCTGAATCGCAACACGCCCAGGCTCGGAAACGCCCACGAGCTTCGCGAAGAGCTCGCGCAGCCTGTCCGTCTCCCAGAAGGCGTCGGGCGGCACGATCGCGGTCGGCATGCGCTTCTTGCGAATCGCCTCGAACCCCGCCTCCTCGGACGCGCGCGGAAGAGGCCCCATGTAGGCACAATTGAAGTAGTGGTAGTCCCGCGCGAGCTGGAATTCGTCGCGGCGGCACGTGAGCACGTCGCTCATTCTTGGTCTTCGTCCTTGGAGCGTGCGTAGAAGGCAGCGTACAGGATCAGCCAGAAGAACCCCGACGTGATCGCGGCCAGCATCACGATCTCGAACGTGTCCATCTTCCCTCACGGGGGGGTACGAGGAACCGGTTACAGCTCTGCGGAACGGCACCTCGGGGCAACGGCTAACGCACTCCGCGCAGCGTCGCCACGGCCGCGCCCCGCGGTTGCGACCCTGTCAGGAGAATCAGATGCATGTCGCCAGCCTCGAGCGCTTTCCTTTGCGCCGAGGAGAGTCTGACGACACCGGACCCGTCCCCCTCTCCGGGGGCCAGAAGACGATGCGCGACCTGCCAGCCGTCCTGGCCGTCTGCCCAGCGCAGCGCGAGCGCATGGACGTCTCGGGCGGCCACGTTCACGACCCGCAGACGCCACGCCAGATCCGACCGCGTCTCGTCGAACGTCAGAGTGCCCTCGATGCTGACCGCCGGTGCATCGCCTGCCCCGACGCGCGTGCCGGACACGATCCCCTCGGGCAGTCCCGCCTCGATCCGGATCTCCCGGAGCGGTGGGGCGGCGCCGTTCACGAGCGGTGGGGTGCTCCACGGCTCGCGACGGTGCTCCGTCTCCACCTCGAACGCATGTGCGAGCGCCACCAGTCTGGCGTCGTCGAGTGTGCGGCCCACCATCTCGATGCCGATGGGAAGCCCTCCGTCGGTGAAGCCCGCCGGAACGCTGAGGGCCGGAAGCCCGGTGTTCGCGCTGAGGCTGCAGCTCGACCCCCGCTGAGGGTCGCCGATGACGGCCGGGATCGTACGCACGGTCGGGAATACGAGCGCGTCCAGCGAATGACGGTTCAGGGCCCTCTCCACGGCCTCGCGAAGCGGACCGCGGCGCGCGAGCGCCGCGCGGTACGCCTCCGTCTCTCGCGCCTCGGGCTCGTTGCGCACCCGCATGCGCGGCACCAGTTCCTCGTGTACGAGCCCCAGGGCGAGCATCTCCCCGAGCGAGTCCACCGGCGCATCTGGGCTCGCTGCGAGGTAGTCGATCAGGTCCCACTTGAACTCGTGGTGAATCACGCCCGAGTCCGCGATCAGCGAATCGAGATGTTCGATCTCCACGGTGACCGTGTCCGCACCCAGCTCCACCATCCGCGAAATTGCGACGCGCACCACGCGGTCCGCCTCCTGCTCCTCCGGCGCCGACGCGAAATACGCCTCCAGTAGTCCGATCCGGGCCCCATTCAGGGTCGCGCCATCCAGAGCATCGACGAATCCCGGCAGGTCCCGTCCGGTGAGGATCGCCGTCGCCGGATCCGCCGGGTCCACCCCGATCGTGGCGTCGAGGGCGATGGCGAGGTCGCGCACGGTGCGTGCCAGCGGGCCGCCCACGTCCTGCGTGTGCGAAAGGGGCACGATACCGTCGATGCTCGACAGCCCCTTCGTGGGTCTCAGGCCCACGAGGTCGTTCTGCGCGGCGGGGATCCGAATGGAGCCGCAGGTGTCGCTCCCCCATCCCACCGCGGCGAAGGTCGCAGCGATGGCGGCGCCCGTGCCGCCGCTGGAGCCGCCCGGGTTGCGGCTCAGATCGTACGGGTTGAGCGTCTGCCCTCCCATCGACGAGATGGTCGTGATGCCGGAGGCGAGCTCGTGCATGTTCGCCTTGCCGACGATCACCGCACCGGCGTCCCTCAGCCGCGCGACCTGAAACGCGTCGTCGGGGGGAATGAAGCCGGCCAGCGCGAGCGTGCCCGCACTGGTGGGCATGTCGAACGTGTCATAGTTGTCCTTCAGGATCACCGGAATGCCGTGCAGCGGCCCTCGGGGACCGCGCTCCCTACGTTCGCGATCGAGCGCCGCGGCGTGGGCGAGGGCATCCGGATTGAGCCACACCATGGCGTTGATGGCGGGGCCCGCCCGGTCGTACGCCGCGATGCGGGCGAGATACGCTGCCGTGATATCCACGGCCGAGGCTCGGCCCGACGACATGGCCGCCTGCAGCTCGGTGATGGACGCACCGACGACCTCCACCTGCGCGATCGCGCGATCGGTGCAGACACACGACAGGGTGACGAGTGCGGCGACGAGCGCGGGACGTCCGACCGGAAGAGCCCGGGAAGGAATTCTCATGGCCCGAAGGTATGGTGCCGAGCGCAGCCCGGCACCTCGTCTCTTACAACCCGAGCCAGTAGTTCACTTTGATGATGAACCGATTCTCGGCCGGTGCGTCGAAGAGCGCGCCCAGGTCCCGGTCGAGGTCGAAGTCACCTGTGCGCGCACGGGCGATCTGGTTACGCTGCCAGACGAAGAAGATCGTGGATCCCGGACGGTACTCCCATCGCACGACGGCATTGCCGACGAGCGAGCGGACGTTGAAGTCCCGGTCGGAGAAGGAGTAGTCGGCTCGACCGTCCCCACTGAAGTCGACGTACTGCACGCCGTCGAGCTCGCAGATCGACCCACCGGCGCAGTAGACCCCGTCGGCCTGCGCGTCGGCCACGCCCGGTGCGAAGCGCGTGAAGTCGAAGCTCTTCGACTCCGCCAGCTGCTTGTACTGGACGTAATCACCCGACGACAGCAGCGGCTGGGCGAAGAGCTGCAGCGAGAGCGTCGGGGTGAACGTCCAGTCGAGCCTCGTCACCATCGAAATCGACGTGCGCTCGAGGTCGGAGAAGAGGTACCGGCGCCCGTACGTCGGCCCGTACGACAGAGTCGACGTGGCCGTGACGTACTGGTCACTCGACGTGGTCGCCTCCCAGCTCGGTGCCACCGAAAGGGAAACGCCGTCGGACGGGCGCAGGTTGAGGTCGGTCTTGATTTCCCGACGGGCCCCGCCGCCGATGAGGTCTCGGGTCTGATCGAAGTTCACCGAGACATGGACGGCACGCCTGCGATCGCTACCGAGGTTGGCGTTCCAGCTGATCGATCCGGGGCTCACCATCATCGGACCGCCGCGCGTGGCGTTGCGGCTCATCTGCTGCGGGCTGTAGCGCACGCTGGTCCGGAGGTTCCACCAGTTCAGGAACTCCCCGTTCACGTTCACGGAGTAGTTCCCGTTCGTCCGGGCGTCGTGCCACGATCCCACGACCCAGGGGTCGTCGAGCGCCTCGTGGCTCCAGTTGTGGAAGCTGCTGAGGCTGACGTCGTAGTTCCGGAAGAGTGTCCCGGGCTGGATCTCCTTGTACCCGATGCGGAACCCGCCATCGATGCGCTCGGCGTTGGTGGAGAAGCCGAGGTCGTTGACCTCGAACACCTTCGAGACCTCGGCCGCCCACACGGAACCGGTCCAGTGCCGCCCGTTCCTTTTCTCGAACTGGAGGCGCCAGTCCCGACCGGTCAGGGATCGAGCATCCGGGTCGACGGAAAAGCGCGTGGCGTCCGGTCGCTGAAGGAGGTGCGTCGACGCGTTCTGCACGCGAACCATGGCCTCCTGCGACCCCCGCACGTGACTCCCCGCGAAGAAGCCCCACAGTCCCCAATTGCGGTCGCTCCACTGGTGCTCGAAGCGGACGCCGCCGTTGAACGCAGTCGACGTGAGCCAGTCGAACGAGCCGTCGCCGGGAAGGTCGCGGTTCATCCACGAAGCGAGGGCCTTGATCTGCGTGGTCCCCTCGTCCAGGTCCTGCCCCACGCTCACGACACCGTACGTGGTGCGCGGCTCCACCAGGAACTCGCCCTGGCTGCCGTCCGAAAACGCACCCTGAGCGTATTCGTTCCCGGTAACGGCCGACAGTACGCCCAGGGACAGACCCTTCGACGTGCGGCCCGCGATCTTCGCGGCGCCGAGGATCGTGGCGTTGTCGGGGCTGTCGACGAAGTCGGGCCCACCCGGCACGCTGCCCTGCGGCGGGCGGCCGATGCGGCGGCTGTAGAAGAGCGAGTTCCTCCCGCCGGACAACCCGTAGTCGAATACGCGTGCATCCTCGACGAAAAAGGGACGCTGTTCGGGGAAGAATACCTCGAAGGCCGTGAGGTTGATCACCGCCGGGTCGGCCTCGACCTGACCGAAGTCCGGGTTGACCGTCGCGTCGAGGGTGAACGCCGCGCCGAGGCCGTAGCGCAGATCTACGCCCAGGCGGTTGTTCGAGCTGCTGCCGTCGAAGAAGGGGTCCCCGGGCTCGGCGGGTCCGTTCCGGAGGCTGGTCACGGCGTAGGGGCGCGCCTCGATGCGGCGAGCCGGACGGGCCACGAGCACACCCTCGATCCGCCCCATCTGGCTCACCATGCCCTGTCGCGTGCGCGAGACGAGCGCGTAGTAGCTCCGCTCGTTCGACGAGACTCTCTGCCGGAAGAAGTTGATGCCCCAGGTCTGGGCCTCGTCCGACGCCTCGTACCGGATCTGCGACAGCGGGATCCGCATCTCGACCGTCCACCCCTCGTCGTCCAGCGCCGTCGCGGAAGACCAGACCGCATCCCACGCGAAGTCCATCCGGGTGTCGTCGTAGAAGTACGAGTCGCTCTGGACGTTGGCCGCGCTCACCGCGAAGCGATAGCCGGTGAGTCCGTCGAGGTTCGGATCCAGGTGGATGCTGAACTGATCGAAGGTCCCGTGGCTGTCACGGCGGGTCAGGCGACGGTCGATGCGCTCCGGCGTCGGATCCCACATTCTCGCGAAGACCCAGATCGCGTCTTCGCCGAAAAGCACCCGCACCTCCGTGTCCTGCTCGGCGGGGATGCCCTCCACGGGCTCCTGCTGCAGAAATCCCGCGAAGAGCCGCGCGTCTTCCCACTCGGCCTCGTCCATGTATCCGTCGATGGAGATGTCCTCGATGGGGCGCGAGGAATCGAGAAGAGGCGCCGGAAGTGCCGAGCGCTGCGAGGGGGACCGCGAGCCAGTCGTGGCCGTCGCGGGCTCTTCGTTCATGCCCGGACCCAGCTGCGCCCGGACGGGCGCGGCAGAGGCGCAGGCAACGACGAAGCAGAGGAGAAGTCGGGTCACGGGACAAACGTCTGTTTGCCCGACAGAGCGGTGTCGCCCCTGGCGCCGGGACTTCGTGGTCTTGGGCTGCCTACCGCTGCAGGAGCCAGCGCTCCGCGGCGGGGTGCAGCGGGATCGGAGGTCTGGCCATGCGGGTCAGATCGATCTGCCTGGCCATGTCGTGCACCTGCTCAAGGGAGACACGATCGTCCGCGAAGATGTTGAGAAGCGTCACCACCACGTCGTCGTCGAGCGACTCCATGGAGAAGACCCAGTTCATGACAGCCAGCGTGGGGATGGCCTCCTCCACGCCCGGGTACGCTCCCGCCGGGATCTCGTCCGCAGAGTAGTAGGGGTGCTGCTCGAGCATCGCGTCGAGGACGGCAATGTCGACCGGCAGCAGCCGCATGTCCGCGGTGGTGGACGCTTCCAGAACCGCCGCGGCCGGATAGCCCACGGAGATGATCGCCGCGTCGATCGCTCCGTCCCGGAGAGCGGAGGAGGACTCCGCGAAGGAGAGGTAACGCGGCTCGATGTCGTCATACGTCAGGCCGTACCCCTCGAGCAGGTGTCGGGCCAGCTGTTCGGTGCCGGAGCCTGCCGCCCCCACCGAGACGCGGAATCCCTCGAAGTCCGCTACGGTGCGAGCGCGGGACGACGCGGGGACCAGAATGTGCGTCAGGTTCGCGTAGAGCGGAGCGATCGCCCGGAGTCCGGAGATGGAGCTCGTGAAGTCTCCGATGCCTCGCTGGGCCTCGTACGCCGTCGAGGCGATCGACATGGCCAGGTCCATCTGACCTGACGCGAGGCGGTTCACGTTCTCCACCGACCCTCCGCTGACCTCGGCCGTGTACTGGCGCACGGGATCGGCTATGGAGAGCCGGCTCGCGATGGCGCCGCCGAGCGGGTAGTAAATGCCGGCCGTCCCCGCGGTCCCCAGCGACATGAACTCCTCGACGCGACCCCCGCCCGCCGTGTTGGCGCCGGCGACCGGGGACGGCGGCGGGTACAGGGGTTCGCCCGACCGCGCCGGCCCCTGAGCGGGATTCAGGAAGAACGCTGCCGCAACGCCGGCGACCAGGAGACCGCCTGCCCACGGCGCCCACGGCGCCGGCTCGCTCTCTTCGGTGCGCAGGAATGCGAGCACGAAGGCGAGCAGACCCACGGCGTCGGAAGGCAGGCCGGGATACACGAGGAGGAACGAGGCGAGCAGGGCCAGGCCCCGCTCCCACGGGCGGAGCCGGGTGCGGCCGAATCCGACCCCCGCCGCCGCGAGCGCGGTGACACCGATCGTCGCGCTGACGACCGCCACGACGATGCCGGCCGGGGAGCCCACCATCAGGAGCTCCGGGCCGTACACGAACATGAACGGCACGACGAAGCCCGCGCCCGCGAGCGTCGCTGCATACATCGCCGTACGCATCGGTGGTGCCCCGGCGATTCCCGCTGCGGCGAACGCCGCGAGGGAAACCGGAGGGGTCACGTTCGAGATGCACCCGAAATAGAAGATGAAGAGGTGCGCCGAGAGCAGTGGAACACCGAGCTGCACCAGGGCGGGCGCGCCGAGGGCCGCGAGCACCACGTAGGCTGCCGTCGTGGGCAGGCCCATCCCGAGCACGATCGAGCCCAGACCGGTCAGCAGCAGAGCGCCGAGCAGATTGCCCTGCGAGAGGGTGATGATCAGCTCCGACATCCGGAGCCCGATCCCGGTCAGCGACGCCACACCGACCACGATGCCCGCAGCCGCGCACGCGGCGGCCACCTGCACCGCACCCTGGCCCGCACGCTCCACGATGTCCCGAATCGCGGCCGGTGATGGCCGCGTCGACGGGCGCACGGCCGCGAGCGCGAGCGCGGACGCGACGCCCCAGAACGCCGCACGCATCGGCGACCTGCCCATGCCCAGCAACGCCACGATGATCAGAAGGGGGAGGAGAAGGTGGAGGCGATCGACGACAGGCTCGGTGTCCTGCTCGTCGGCCGGCTCGATGCCCATGCGCCCGGCACGGAAGTGGATGGCGGCCAGAAGGGCAGCGTAGTAGAGCAGCGCAGGGATGATGGCCGCGAGCGCGACCTGCAGATACGGGATGTTCGTCCAGGTGGCGAGGATGAACGCACCGGCGCCCATGACGGGGGGCATGAGCTGACCTCCCGTGCTGGCCGCTGCCTCGATGGCGGCGGCGAAAAACGGCTTGAAACCCGCCCGCTTCATGAGCGGAATCGTGAAAGTGCCCGTGGTCACGACGTTCGCCACCGCACTGCCGGACAGTGAGCCCATGAAGGCGCTCGCCACCGCCGCGGTCTTCGCCGGCCCGCCACGCGTGCGGCCGGCCACCCGGTTCGCGAGCGCGATCAGCAGGGCGCCCCCACCCGCCGTCTCCAGCACCGCACCGAAGAGAACGAAGAGATACACGAAGTCCGCCGACACCCCCAGCGGAATGCCCCAGATGCCCTCGGTCGACAGATAGAGGTGCTCGATCAGCCGTGTGACGTCGTACCCCCGGTGGGCGAGGAAGCCCGGGAGGTACGGTCCCGTGAACGCATACAGGATCGCGAGACCGCACACCGCGATGAGCCCCCAGCCCGTCGCGCGCCTCGCCATCTCGAGCACCAGCAGGATCGCGAGACCGCCCATGAGCAGGTCGACACCGGTGGGATTCCCCGAACGCGCGACGAGAGCCTGATTTTCCAGGGCTAGGTAGCCGCACACCACGATCGTGAGACCCGCGAGCACCCATCCGAGCGCGCCCCCGACCCGTTCGAGGATAGGGAGCCCGTCCGGGTTCTCGGGGGCCCGGAGCTTGCGCTGAACTCCGACACCGAGGAAGGCGAGTGTGGCCATGAGGGCGAGGTGCACCGGCCGCTGCACGAGCGCCGTGAAGGGCGCCACCCCGGCCGCGTACATGTGGAAGAGGCCCGCACCGACCGACGCTGCCGCGATGACCAGTCCCGCGGCCCTGCCCCGCCCGCCACTCATGCGCGCCCCATGGTTTCGCACATGGACTCGCCGCGCCGGCGCGCGCGGGGAGGCATCACCTCTCTACGAAGAAGGCGATGACCATCGCGAAGAGCAGCACGACGGAAAGGCCGACCGTGGCCGCGCTGCCGAAGCTGCGACGGCGATCGATGGCGTGGGCTCCCTGAGCTACGACGAGTGTCGACCATATCTGCGTGAGGTCCAGGTACCTCAGGACACTCAGCACGTATCCGTCCGGCAGGAACGGCAGGAAGGTGCCGAGATTGAGCGTGAGTTGAGGATCCCCGATCGAGATCCTCAGGGGGGTGAGCAGAAGCCCGAAGGCGACGGCAATGAAATTGGCGTGAGCCACCATCGCAAGGTACTGGACGTAGCGCCCCTCGTCTCCGAGCACGAAGGCGAATACCAGCGCGTACAGGCCGGCCATGAACGCCGTCATGAGCAGCGTGGCCAGGAAAGACATGATGGGCGTCACGATGCGAATCACCCGCAGAACTCGATCGCCCATCTCGGGGAGTTCACGCCCGCGCTCCATGGCCGCCTGGCGGTTCGCCTCCATCATGAGTTCGGCCGGGATGAGGGCCACCGAGATCGTGACGAGGATCGCGCCGACCAGGAGGGCGCCGACCCATCGCGGCTCCCGTGCGAGCTGTTCCACCAGGCGGGCCGGTGAGTGGAAGACTGCGGCCAGGCGGGCCGGGAGCGATGGAAGGCCGCTCGTACTCGCGTTCTCGCCCACCGTCACGACCCCCACTGCGCGCGAGCCTTCTGCGTCGTGCGGACCCGAATGGGTAGCGGCCCGGGAGCCATCGGCACCGAGACCTCCCCGCGGCCGCTCGCACGCCGGACCTGCTCGAAGAGCGTGCCACCGCGGAAGTCCCAGAGAACGTGTCCCTCCACCTCCAGATCCGATCGCTGGCTGACCGACATGCCGGCGATCACGAGCTCGTTCGTGACCGTGGTCTGCCCCGTCAGGGAGATCATGAGGAGCGAGCGACCGTCCACCACGGTGTCACCCACCACCGTGTAATGCAGGACCGCACGCTCCGAGCGGACTCCCGGGCCCTCCCGGCCGGACCACGATACCGTGTCCACCCAGCTGTCACCTGGCAATGCCGCCCGCCCTGGAAGTCGGGGAAAGAATCCGTGTGCCAGGCTCAGGCCCGATACCATCTGCGAGGCCTCGTCGGCCACCGTCGGCGTCGAAGTGAGGGAGACGCCCCCGATGCGGTCCAGCGAGAACTCCAGTGCACCACGCACGGCGGACTCGTCGACGCGCACCGGTGCTCCCATGGGCTGGCTCAAGGTGGCGTCCAGCGCGCGTACGGTCATGACCACGTCCACACCGGCGGACGTGTTGACCACCGAAACGTCATAGGTTGCCACACCGCGCTGGCTGAGCTGTAGCGACTGTCCCATGACCGAGACATCGATCTCGGTAGTGTCGGCGAAGTCGTAGGCCACGTCGCCACCCGGACCTTCACCGTAGGCGAGCGCAGGGGGTGAGGGAGGCGCGCCCCCGCAGGCCGCTGCGAGGAACGAGACCGCGGCGAGGGAAAAACCGCATCGTATCATGAGGCATCTCCGTTGGCTGATCGGGAACGATAGCGAACCGGGCCTCGCCGCGCCGAGCGGCGGAGGGGCTCGCGCCAGACTTGGCCGGTATCCTGTGACCTGATATCGTGTGTAACTCTCCATTCCGGGCCCCGCCGGCCAGGGGAGTCCCGCCTCTTCCCGACAAGATCCGATGAGCTACCGTACCAATCCCGACCGCATTCTCGAGAACATCGACCGCGCCAGAAACCGCGACGCGGAGAGCGCGGGGCTGTACGTGGAGCGTCAGGCACTGGGCCGTGAGCTCGACTCCCAGATGCCGGATCTCGATGCCACCACCACGGAGCGGACGAAGCGGATCTTCTCGATTCTTGAGCGTGCCTACACGCGAGCGGCCCAGCGTGCCGAACTCGGTCGTCTCGCCGCCCGATTCCAGGCGGTCGGGGACATCCACCATCACCACGCCCGCGGCGACGTGAGCATCTCGATCCACTACATGGACCACGAGCGCTACGACGACGTCGGCGTGTCGCCGTTCGAGATCCGCCCCTACGAGATCGCGGACGCGAAGAAGGAAACGAAGACCAGCCGCGCGGATGTCAACGCGCTCAAGGTCCTCCGCAAGGAACTTCGCGCCGGCATCCTCGCCGCATGGCAGAAGCTCGAGCCTCGCGTGAAGGACGCCATCCGCGACCGCGCGGACATGGGTGCCGTCCAGGTGCAGGTCACCGTGGACCTCCGTCCGGCGGAGTAGGGACACGGCACGCGTCCTCCTCGTCTTCCTCGACGGGGTCGGGATCGGCCGAGCCGACCCTGCGGTCAACCCCTTCTTCCGCGCGCGCCTGCCTGCCCTCTCCGCCCTCCTGGGCGGCGAGCCACCCGCGCTCGACAGGTCGAGTCGCCGCGGACCCGGCGCCGTCGCGTTTCCGCTCTCGGCCACGCTCGACGTGCCTGGTACGCCGCAGAGCGGCACCGGGCAGGCCGCCCTGCTCACGGGCGCGAGCGCGGCCGAGATCCATGGGCGCCACTTCGGTCCGTGGACACCGGTGCGCCTACGCGCCCTGGTTGAGGAGCGGAGCCTCCTGCGTCGTGCGGCGGACGCCGGCAGGTCGGTGGCCTTCGCGAACGCGTACCCGAGAGGTTGGCCCGGTGATCGCGGCGGGCGGCGCATCGCAGGCCCACCACTCGCCGCTCGCGGAGCCGGCGTGCTCAACCGGCACGAGGAGCACCTCGCATCCGGCGACGCGGTGTCCAGTGAGATCGTCAACGACGGCTGGCGCCAGCACCTTGGCCACGGAGGCCTTCCAGACGTCACGCCGCAGGAAGCCGGACGGCACCTCGCACGGATCTCGGAGAAGCACGAACTCACCTTTTGGGCCCACTACGCCACCGACACGGCCGGCCACCGGGGTGAGATGAGCGGCGCCGTGACCGCACTCGAGCGCGTCGACGCCTTTCTCTCCGGCGTCCTCGAGGCATGCCCGCCGGACACGCTGGTGCTCCTCGTGAGCGATCACGGCAACATCGAAGACGTGCGCGTCGGCCACACGCTAAATCCCGCGCTGGGTGTCGCCGCCGGTACCGCGCCCGGGTTGATCGCCGACGCAGCGGACAGCCTCCGCGACATCCGGGACGTGACACCCTTCCTGCTGGATCTGCTCGACGTCGGAGACTGAAGCACGGAGCGCCGCGTGCGGGTCCGGGGTCGCGCGAAGGGACCCACCGTCCCGGCACGCCATTCGTACGCCCCGCTCAGCGGGCGATCGTGCGCCATGGTGACGAACGCGCGCATTCTCGGGCGACTGCTCGTGGACACCGAGGGCGTCGGCGAGGCGGCGCTCTCGGCGGCTCTGGGTGCCGAACGCCGTCCGGGTGAGCGCGTGGGCGACACGCTGGTGCGCTGCGGCGCCATCAGTCGCTGCGGGGTCGCCCGCGCGCTCGCGGCGCAGCTCGACCTGCCACTCGCACCGATGCCACTCGAGCCCGAGCCGGACGCGCTCGCCGCGGTGCAGGCGGAGCTCGCTCGACGACGTGCGATTGTTCCGCTTGCGATCACGCGGCGCGTGATCCGCCTGGCGATGGCCGATCCCCTCGACGTGATCGCGATCGACGACGTCCAGTTCCAGACGGGGCGTCGCGTCGAGCCGATGGTCTCGACTCCGGAAGCCGTGAGGGCGGCCCTCGGTCGACACTACGGGGTCGACGCGCACGACGACATCGTGGAAGACCTCGACCTCGGCACGCTGGTCCAGGAGCTCCCCACCACGGCTGCCGAGGACGCCGGCGGCGACGACGGGATCGACCCGGAGCTCGAGCGAGCCACGCGCCACGCCCCCGTAGTGCGTCTCGTCGACCGTATCATTCGGAACGCCATCGACGAAGGCGCCAGCGACATCCACGTGGAGGAGACCGGCGCCGACGTCCGCGTTCGTGTCCGCGTCGACGGTACCCTCCGACGGACCGTGGACCTGCCTGCCTCGTCGCGCCGCGCCATTCTCTCGCGGATCAAGGTTCTCGCGGGCATGGACATCGCGGTGCGGCGCCGGGCGCAGGACGGGAGCCTCCGCTTCGACCACGCGGGACGCCGGCTCACGTTGCGTGTCAGTACACTCCCGGTGAACGGCGGCGAGAAGGCGGTGGTCCGCATCCTGGACTCGGCCACCGCGCCGTCGGACCTCGGCGTCCTCGGCATGAGCGGGCCGGACCTCACGCAGCTCCGGCTGCTGCTGCGCCGCGGCGAGGGCGTCGTCCTCGCCGCGGGTCCCACGGGCAGCGGAAAGAGCACCACGCTCTTCGCCGCGCTCTCCGAACTGGACCGCGACGTGCAGAACATCGTGACCCTCGAAGACCCGGTGGAGTACCGACTGTCCGGCGCCAGCCAGGTACAGGTGGACCGGCGCGCAGGCCTGGGCTTCGCCGACGCGCTGCGGGCGGTGCTTCGTCAGGACCCCGACGTCGTGATGGTGGGCGAGATCCGCGACCGTGAGACCGCAGAGATCGCGATGGCGGCGGCGGTGACCGGTCACCTCGTCCTCTCGACCATCCACACCGTCGACGCGCCCGGCGCCATCACACGTCTGCTCCACATGGGCGTGCCCCCGTTTCTGGTCGCCGGAGGCCTGTCGGGGGTGGTCGCGCAGCGCCTCGTGCGCCGGTGCTGCAGCGCCTGTCGTGGCCGCGGGTGCCACGAGTGCGGCGACGGTATGCGGGGTCGGACGGGGGTCTATCAGGTGCTCGGAGTCTCTGACGAGATGCGCGACGAGATTTCCGGCGCGGGCTCCTCGGCCAGGCTGCGCAGGCTCGCGGCGGAAGCGGGCATGGGGACCCTCGAGTCCGACGCCCGGCGGGCGGTCGCGGCCGGGCTCACCACGCCGCACGAGATCGGGCGACTCCTCCACGCAGGTGCGGTGACCGGCGCGCCCTGTCCGGTCTGTGGCACGGTCGTTCCCTTCGCCGCGCTCGCATGCCCGGGGTGCGGAGACCGCCGGCGCCGCGCGTGCGCGTGCAGTCAGCCCCTGGAGCGTGGATGGCGCTGGTGCCCGTCGTGCGTCCGGCCGGTTCCTCCCGACTGAGTCGGGACGTCCTCAGCCGAAGGTCGCCTTCCGAGTGGTGAGCGCTTCGATACGGTCGACGTCGACCTCCACGCCGATGCCGGGGCCCGTCGGCACCTGCATCTCACCGTTCGCCACCTCGAATTCCGGGGAGACGATGTCCTGCTCCCAGTAGCGACGGCTCGCGGAGATGTCGCCGGGCAGCGTGAAGCCCGGCAGCGACGCCAGGGCCACGTTGTGCGCACGGCCGACGCCCGACTCCAGCATCCCTCCGCACCATACGGCCAGCCCCGCGGCTCGCATCATGTCATGAATCGCGCGACTTGAAGCGAAGCCTCCGACCCGCCCCGGCTTGATGTTGATGATCCGGCAGCTGCCCAGGTGCAGCGCCAGTGCGGTGTCGCCGACGGTCTTGATGGACTCGTCGAGGCATACCGGCGTCTCGATCATCTCCTGCAGACGCGCGTGTTCGAGAAAGTCGTCGTAGCGAAGAGGCTGCTCGATCATCATGAGGTCGAGCGCATCGAGCTCTCTCAGTCGATCCGCGTCGCCCAGGGTGTAGGCGGAGTTGGCATCGGCCATGAACAGCGTGTCGGGAAACGCTTCGCGCAGCCCTGCCAGCATCTCCACGTCACGCCCCGGCTTGATCTTGATCTTCACCCGGGCGTATCCGTCGGCGATGAAGCCCGCGACCTGCTCGTGGAGCGCCTGGTCGCTCGGCTTGATGCCCACGCTCACGCCCACCGGCACCGCGCCCCGAGTGCCCCCGAGTTTCCGGGACAGCGACACTCCGTCGGCCCGCGCGGCCATGTCCCACGTGGCCATCTCGACCGCCGCCTTGGCCATGCCGTGCCCACGCACCCAGGGTATCGACGAGAAGACCTCCTCGGGACCGGCGATGTCCCGACCCACGACGCGCGGCAGGAGGAAATCGGACAGGATGTGCCACGCGGTCTCCGTCGTCTCGTACGAATACGACGGGTCGTCACCGGCAACGCACTCGCTCCACCCTTCGAGCCCCTCGCCTTCGAGAGTCAGGAGGACGATCCGTCGGTCCTGGCTCCCCCCGCTGGAGATTTCGAAGTACTCCTTCAGCCGAAGGGGAATCTCCCGAAGTGTCGCTCGCTCGATCTTCATCTTGTCGCCTGTCGATGCGTGCCCCGTCGGAGCACGCGGTTGTCGTCTGAAGGAAACCCCTGCCGCCGTCCCGTCACTCCCCGCGGACGAGCACGTATCTCGACACCGTCGTTCCGCGGTCGAACTCCCGCACCTCGTAACCTCGCGCCATGTAGTGCGCGAGAGCAGCCCGCGTGGCGACGCGCCACGCGACGGCCAGCCCGGTGTCGTCCGCCATGAGGCGCACCACGTCGGAGGGAATCACGACGCTCACGGCGTCGTCCGCGAGCCCGAGGTCGGGATCACCGGGGCGCGGGTGCTGGCCCGCACCGTCGGTGTCCGTACCCGCGGGAGCGAGCGCCGGCGAGGCACCGCGCAGAGCCCGGGCCGCCCTCACGCCGAGCGCCCCGCCGAAGGGTGCGTCCGGACCGTCGCCCAGGCGCTCCACGACCCGCGCGGACCCCATCAGCCAGAGCGCCACAAAGCGGTCCGTCCCGATGCCTCGATGCAGGGGCGAGTCCGTGTCCCCGTACATGTCGGGGACGTATTCCCGGACCACCGCTCCCAGCTTCGTGATGTTCAGATGGGCGTTACGCGACTGGAGCGGGTCGAAGGTCCAGAACATCCTGTCGATGCCGAGCCCAAGCATCTTTTCCCTCTGGTAAGCCTTGAGCCTGCGGCCGAGTCCCGCGTCGCGCGTGCCGGCTCGCACGGCCAGCATGTCCGACCAGTGCACGACTTCCCCTCCCCGCAGCCCCGTCATGCCGAACACGAAGCCGACCAGCTTCCCTTCCGCATCGTAGGCGCCGGCCGCGACGCCTCCGAGAATCTGCGCGACCTTCTGAATGGCCGGGGACACCGACTCCGAGAAGCCGGCGCCCCAGGTCTCCTCTTGGAGGGCCACACAGCCACGGTACTCCTCGACGGTCTCGAAGTCGCGAATCGTGAACGCGTCGCTCATCGGGGCGACTTCCCTCCGGACAGGTCGAGGCCCGTGATCACGGGGCACCGCGCGAGCCGACCGCTGCGTGGAGCCGCTGCCGCAGACTGGAGTACGTGTTCTCGTCCAGCAGGTCCAGCGCGGGGAGGGCCGTGAGCTCGTGTACGAGGGCAACCCCCGCGCGGGTGTTCGCGGTCGGACCGGTGACGAGATCGAACGATCGTCGCCAGGCCGTCTGGATGCCGACCACGGCGTAGGGATCCGAAGCCGAGAGCACCGTAAAGGCCACGGTGTCACCCAGGAGCTCGACCAGGGCGCCACCGTTGTAAGGCTCGAGTGGAGAGGCCCCCGCTTCGATGACGGCGACGGTCGCGCCGGTCTTCCCCATGCGCCGCAGCAGTCCGGCCGTCGCGACCCGGTACTCGTCCTCCGGCACCACCGTGGTGGGAAGGCCCGCGTCCACGAAGTCGAAGAGGAAGTCGGCGCCCGCGTCGCCGAAGCTCGCTGTGTCGCGCCAGCGCCCGGCACCGGTCAGCTTCGCGGCGACGACGCGGTGTCCGAGCGCCTTCAGCTGCCGTACGACGACACGGCCCGCGAACGTCTTACCGGCCGACATCGACGTGCCCACCACGAGCACCACCGGGAGCCGGAACGGATCATCCGGTGCGGGGAGCACGAAGTCACGCATGACGAGCTTCTCGGACTGGCGTACGAGGTGCCCCCGGTACGCCAGCGGGATGAGCGACGGGGAGAAGCGAGACTTCGAGGTCACCGCCCCGAAACACCCACCCCCGGTGAGCAGCGACATGCGGCCGTCGTCGCCCACGTCCTCGAACGAGCCGACCGCCTCGAGCGTCGCGAAGCGGCGCGCGAGGGCGCCGACCAGGAGGTCGCCGGCCATGGGACTGCACTCCCGGCCCGTGGCGAGCTCGAACGGCTCCCCGATCCCTTCGCGGGGGAGCACCTCGGCGACCACATAGTCTCCTGCAGCCCACTCCCCGTGGGGAAGCGCCGAATACGCAAACGGCCACGGGGGCAGATCCGCGATCCGCGTGACCGAGCCGAACATCACCCGGCTCATGGCCCGTCCCCCGCTCGACTCCCGGCGCCGCGCGGTGGCGTGAGGAGAAGTCGGGCGAGCAGCGCGCAGCGGTCGAGCGACGGCTCGATCACGATGTGCTCGTGGTCCGCATGCGCGCCATCACCCACACAGCCCAGCCCGTCCAGCGTGGCCGTGAAGAGACTGGTCGTGTTGCCGTCCGAGCCTCCACCGGCCATAGCTTCCTCGAGTTCGAACCCCATCTCGGCACCCGCCCGCATCGCGGCCTCCCAGAGCACACGATTGCGGGGGGTTCGCTCCAGCGGGGCCACGCGCACCCCGCCCTCGATCGAAAGAGTCACCCCGGGCGTGACGGGCCGGATCGCGTGGACGGCCTCTTCGACCCGAGCGCCGTCGTCCATGGTCGCGACCCTGACGTCGACGCTGGCCGTCGCCTGGGCGGCGATCACGTTGCGGCGCGTGCCTCCGTCGATCGTCCCGACGTTGACGGTGGTGCCCCGCTCCGGATCGTTGAGCGCATTGAGCCGCTGGATCACGTGGGCCAGTTCGACGATCGCGCTGGCGCCGGCCTCGGGATCCAGCCCTGCGTGCGCCGCCCTGCCGGTCACGACGATGTCGAACGACCCGAGTCCCTTGCGGGCGGTTTTGAGCTTTCCGCTGAGGCCGAGGGCCGGTTCGAGAACGAAGGCCCGCTCCGCCTGTCGAGCCAGCCGGCACACGTGCGGCCTGGAATCCGGACTGCCGACTTCTTCATCCGAGTTGATGAACAGCACCGGCGCAACCTCCGGCTCGTATTCCAGCTCCCGCAGCACGCGCAGCGCGAATACCATCTGCGCGAGGCCTCCCTTCATGTCGAGGGTGCCCGGCCCATGAAGCCGCCCCGCCGTCTCGTGCACCGGCATCCTGTCGAGGGTCTCGACGGGCCACACCGTATCGGTGTGCCCCACGAGCAACTGTGTCGGGCCACCCTTCCTTCGGCGCCGCGGCACGGCGAGCAGGTGGTTGCCGCTCCTGCGTCCCCGGACGATCCGCACGCCGTAGCCGAGCTCCTCCAACGCGGGCCCCAGGATCGCATGCACGCCGGTCTGCGTGTCGGGACGATCCGTCGGCGACTCGACGCTGCACAGGCTCCTGAGGAAATCGATAAACTGATCCCTCATCCCCAGCACGCGTTCGTGCGTCCTGCGAGCCTCCTCCGCCGATCGCCCGTTCATGTTCACCCCCACCGTCTCAGCGCGAAAACCCGGCGTGGAACGGAAACGCGAACGTCTCCGAGATCTCCGCGTATCGGCCGGGTGCGACGTAGGCGAGGAGGGGAGCCCTGAAGATCACCTGTTCGTCGTCCTTGTCCGCCCGACGGATCGCCTCCTCGGCCACCAGCGCCTCCACGATCCGCCCCGTGATCAGGCTGTTCTTCCCGAAGTCGTCGATGACACGGTCCGTCTCGCACTCGAAGTGCAGATACGCGTCGGCCAGCAGCACCCCGTCCACGCGTGTGGCCGGGCGCGTCTCCAGCAGGGCGAGCGACGGCTTCGAGTCGCCCTCGCACCGCGGAGCGGCTGCGAGGCTCGCCAGAAGCACCTGGCTCGGTCGCGGATAGCTCACGGTGAACGCCCCCTCCCTGCGGGCGTTCACGTACGTGCCGTGCGTCGGACAGCATACGAAGCCGAAATGGTTTTCCCACCCCATCGCCATCGCCATGTGCTTGGGAGCGAGGTCGAAGGTGCCGTCGATCTCCCTCGTGCCGACAATCACCAGCGGAAAGACCTGGAAGAATCGGTCCCAGACGGGAAAGTCCGCGCCCAGGCTGATGAGATTCGATTGTGCTTCACTCACGCGTAGTACCCCGCTCTCTGGTAGCTCTCGTCCAGAAGCTCGATCGGATGCACGACGGACTCCGGCGCGCCCTCGAGGCGCAGTCCCGCGCCGATCTGCATCATACAACCCGGGTTGGGGGTGCACGCCACGTCGGCGCCGACGCTGCGAACCGCTCTGACCTTGTCACCGCCGATCCGGCCACCCAGATCCGGGTGCGTCATCCCGTAGATGCCCGCTCCACCGCAGCACTCGTCGGCACCCGGCACGATCCTGACTTCCACGCCGTCAACCGCACCGAGCACCGCCAGAGGCTTGCGCGCGATACCCTGCGCGTGCTGGAGATGGCACGGATGGTCGTACGCCACGCTGCACGGCACCGGCGCACCGCGGCGCGGGCCCGCGTCCACGAGCAGCTCCGACACGTCCCGCACCCGCTCCGCGAACGCGGCCGCCCGACCGGCGAAGTCCGGGTCGCCCTCGAAGAGCGTCGCGTACTCCTTCATGGCCGCGCCGCAACCCGCGGCGTTGACCGCGACATGGTCGACTCCGACGCGCTCGAAGGCCTCTACGTTGCGCCTCGCCAGGCGACGTGCCCCCGCCAGATCACCGGCGTGCGCGTGCAGTGCTCCGCAGCAGTCCTGGCCTCGGACCGCCGTCACCGCATACCCGTTCGCTCTCAGCGTCCGCTCGGTCGCCCCGTTGATGCGGCCGAAGAGACCGTCCTGCACGCATCCTTCGAGCACCGCCACGGAGCCCGCGCCCGCTCCCCGCGCAGGGGGATCAGCCGAGGTCACGTCCGGGCGCGCTGCGCGGAGGCCGCTCATCCCGTCCCCGGTGGCAGCGAGCATCGCGAGACCCAGCCTCGCGTTGGCCAGGACGGCCCACTTCGGTAGCGCCCGCGCCCCGAGCCCCGCGAGGCCCACGGACCGGAGGAGCCGACCGACCGCGAAGAACGCCCCCCGCAGACGGGGCGAGCCCATCACGGCGAGCAACGTCCGCGTGAGGAAGCCGGGTGCGCGCGCCCACGCGGCGGTCTCGCGAGCGAGCTCGAGCAGCGTCCCGTACTCCACACCCGAGGGGCACACGGGCTCGCAGGCGCGACAGCCGAGGCAGCGGTCGATGTGCGTCTGGAATGCGTCGGAACCGGCATCGAGGCGGCCCTCCACCACGGCCTTCATGAGGTGGAGGCGACCACGCGGAGAATCGTTCTCGTCCCCGAGTCGGTTGTAGGTCGGACAGGCCGGCAGACAGAAGCCGCAGTGCACGCACGGCAGCAGACGCTCTCGCTGGGCATCGAGCGCGATCGCGAGCCCGCCCTGTGCGGAGCGGGTCGCGGGGCCGGGACCAGAAGTGACGCTCATCGTCCCAGGATCCTCCTGGCAGCGGACATCAGGCCAGCGGCGCCACCCCGGCCGCGAAGGGCGAGTACGGCGCGCGTGAGACGTTCGCCTGCCCGGTCGTAGGGGAACCACCACGGCTCTCGACCGAGCGCCCCCACGTCGACGAACAGCGAGCGCACCGTCGTCATCTCGTCGAGGCCCTCGAGGCCGCGCCGCCGCCCGAAGCCGCTGTCGCCGATGCCGCCGAGCGGGAGGCCGGCGATGCTGTAGTGGCTCAGGCAGTCGTTGACGGACACCACCCCCACGCGCAACCGACCTCCCACGCGCATGCCGCGCGCCCGGTCACGGGTCCAGACACTGGCGCACAGGCCGTAGGACGAATCATTCGCCCTGGCGACCGCCTCGTCCTCGGACTCCACCGGAATGACCGGCACCACGGGGCCGAAGGTCTCCTCGCGCATGACACGCATCGAATCGTCCACACCGACGAGCACCGTCGGCTGGATCACCCGCGACCCGGCGGTGGGGAGTCCACCGGTGAGAGCGCGCGCGCCCCTGGCCAGTGCCTCTTCGATCTGCTCGACGACCTTCACGTACTGGGCCTCGGTGATGATCGGGCCGACGTCGCGTTCCTCCTGGACACCCGCCCTGAGCGTGCGCGTGACGTCGACGAGTTTCTCGAGGAAGGCATCGGCCACCGCCCGGAGGACGTACACGCGCTCGACGGAGATGCACGTCTGGCCCGCGTTGAAGAACGACCCGAAGGCGACACCCCTCGCCGCCCGATCGAGATCCGCATCCTCGAGAATGATGGCGGCATCGTTTCCACCAAGCTCCAGAATGACCGGCGTGAGCGACTCCGCGGCGGCGCTCATGACCAGGCGGCCGACGGCCGTCGATCCGGTGAAGGAAACCTTGTCGACGCCTGCACGCACGAGTGCCGCTCCCGTCGAACCGTCGCCAGTCACGACCCGGACCAGGTCGTCGGGCAGGCCCGCCTCCCGACACAGGGCGGGAATCATCAGCGCGGTGAAGGGGGTGAACTCCGAAGGCTTGAGCACCACCGCGTTCCCGCCGAAGAGGCCGGAGACGACGGCATCCATGCTCAGGATCAGAGGGTAGTTCCACGGCGTGATGGCGCCAATGACCCCGAGCGGTTCACGCTGCGCAAACGCCCGTTTCCAGACCATCCATCCGGTCCCGACACGGCGGCGCCGAAAGTGACGAGGCGCCACCCGTGCGTAATGGCGAATCAGGTCGACGCCCACCACCACGGAGGCCAGCGCCTCGAGCCTCGGCTTCCCGGTCTCCGCGATCAGGCACGCCGCGAGGTCGTCCGCCCTTCGCTCCATGACCCGGGCCAGCTCCAGCATCCGGACCGACCGCTGGCGGGGACTCAGGCCGCCCCACGCGGGTTGCACCCGACGGGCCGCCGCGACCGCCGCCCGCACCTCGGCCTCGTCGGCCACCGGCACACTCCCGAGGGTTCTGCCCGTGGCGGGAGCCCGGACTTCGAACGTGGGCGCTTCGCGCACTACGACCGGGCCGGCCACAGGACCTCCTCGGGATCGAAGGCCGTGCGGAGGCGTTCGACGAGACGAGTCTCGTCGGGCGTCGGCTGGCTGCCCTCCTGGCGGAGCCCGACGTCGAGTGCGTGCTCGACGCGAACGGCACCCCCGATGGACTCGACCGCGCGCGTCAGGGCCGAAAGCGTGTCCGGGTGTGCCATCTCGAACGCGATCCGCGCGATCGATGGGTACGGATCCACGGTGAACGACGCCGGACCCGCCATGCGGATCGCGTTCAGGAGATCGGTCAGACGGGAGGGTGACGCGGACGCCAGAAGCCTCACCGCGGCCCAGCCGGCATGGTCACGGCTCGCTTCGAGGACCGCATCGCTCGCGCTCGGATCCAGCGCTTCGAAGGAGCGCCCCACGTGCTGCTCGATCGTGCGCCGATCGGCATGCACTGCGTCCGTGGCACCGTTCAGCCGCACCAGCAGGGCAGCCGCTCCGCCGGCCGCCTCCAGTCGATCCACCAGCACCGTCGCCACGGGCATCACCGGCGCGGTAACCACCGCGACCGCCGCTTTGGCGAGCTCCTGCGCCGACGGGGCCGCGAGCATCAGAACGAGGTCGTGCTGAGGAACGGGAAAGGCGCGCAGGCAGATCGACGTCATGACCGCCAGGGAACCCCTGCTTCCGGTCATGGGCTTGATCAGGTCGAACCCGGCGACGTTCTTCACGACCCGCCCGCCGAGCCGCAGCACCCGACCGTCTCCGGTGACCACGGTCATGCCGAGCACATGGTTGCGAAGCTCGCCGTACCCGGCCGCAAGTGGCCCGCACGAGGCGGTGGCGACGAGTCCCCCGAGGGACCGGTCCAGTACGTATGGGGGGTCGAAGGGAGCCCACTGCCCGTTGGCGCGCAGGGTCGCATCGAGATCGCGCATGGGCGTTCCCGCGCCCGCCGTGAACGTCAGATCGGCGGCCTCGTAGATCTCGATCCCCGCCAGCCGTGCCGTACACAGCGCGATCCAGCGACCTCCGTCGGGCCCGGAGCGCGTCACCGGTCCCGTGTGCCGCCCGCTGCGGAGCGGCAGGACACCCACCTTCTCGCGGTTCGCCCAGTGCATGACCCTCACCACCTCGTCCACCGAAGCCGGCCGCACCACGGACTCCGGCGAGCCCAGGTGGCCGAGACGCACCGCGCCCTCTTCGGCAGCTTCCAGGGCATCCGCTGGCAGGATATCCGCCAGACCTGCCCCCGCCGTCACGCGCCCACCTCGGCCGGCCGGCCTGAGGGGAGCTCCGCCGATGGGTCCCTCTCCGGCGGCAGAACCTTACCGGGATTCAGGAGGCCGTCCGGATCGAAGACTGCCCGCACGCGGCGAAGCATGTCGAGTTCCACTTCGTTGTGGACCAGATCCATGTACGCCCGCTTGTCGACGCCCACGCCGTGCTCTCCGGTAATCGTGCCACCGACCGAGACGCAGAGCTTCATGATCTCACGGGAAGCCCGCTCGACCCGCTCCAGCTCGGCAGCGTCATGGCGGTCGAAGAGGATGTTCGGGTGGAGATTTCCGTCCCCCGCGTGGAAAACGTTGGCGATCTTGAGTCCGTACTCGTCCCCGATGGCGCCAATCCGTGCCAGCACTTCCGGTAGGCGCGTCCTCGGGACGGTGGCGTCCTGAACGAGCAGGTCCGGCGCGATCCGGCCCATGGCGCCGAAGGCCTTCTTCCGGCCCTTCCACAGCCCCACGCGCTCCTCCTCGGACGTGGCGCGGCGTACCTCCCGCGCGCCTGCCTCGCGGCAGCATGCCTCCGCGCGGGCCGCGTCTTCGTCGAGGCCCGCCTCCGTACCGTCGAACTCGATGACCAGGGCCGCTCCGGCATCGGTCGGGTAGCCGGCCGCGAACACGCTCGCCTCCACGGCCTCGATGGTCGCCCGATCCACGATCTCCACGGCGGCCGGAAGCAACCCTGATCCGATGATGGCCGTGACCGCGTGCCCCGCGGCTTCCATGGTTTCGAAGATACCGAGCAGGGTGCGAACGCCGGCCGGAACCGGAAGCAGACGGACCTCGATCTCGGTCGCGATGCCGAAACACCCCTCCGAGCCGACGAACAGGCCGACCAGGTCGAGGCCGGCGGCGGCGCTCCGGGCGGCCCCCCCGAGCCGCACCACCTCGCCCCCTGGGAGCACGACCGTGAGACCGGTCACGTACCGGCCCGTGACACCGTACTTGAGGCAGTGCGGACCACCGGAATTTTCCGCGACGTTGCCACCAAGCGTACACGTGCTCTGCGACGACGGATCCGGCGCGTAGTACAGGCCGAACGGACGGGTCGCGTCGGTCAGGCGGGCGTTCACCACGCCGGGCTGCACACGCGCCAGTCGATCGACCGGATCGATGGAGAGGATCCGGTTCATCCGGGCGGTTCCCACGACCACGCCGTCCTCGATGGGAAGCGCTCCGCCCGAGAGCCCGGTCCCGGCACCCCGGGGCACCACTGGAATGCCCTCCCCGTGGAGCACGCGCACGACCGCCGCGACTTCCTCGGTAGACGCCGGGAGCACAACTGCTCGCGGCGACACCCGATACGCGGTCAGGCCGTCGGACTCATAGGCGAGAAGTCGGTCGGCCTGGGTGATTACGTGGACGGCGCCGACAACGTCGCGGAGACGTCGCGCCACGGAGGGTGGGAGCGGTTGCATGATGACGGACGATACCCCGCAGGGAAGAGCCCCGGCAACTCGCCGTGGGTCAGGCGCGCACGCCTCTCGCGAAGTCCACCAGCGCGGCGAGGGACTGAGCGGCGGCCGGGCGCAGACCGGGCGGCAGTGCGTTTCCGTACACGAGATCCAGGAGCGCGTCGAGGTCCGCGTCCGGGGCGGCCGCGAGCGCGTCTTCGACCTGTCGGATCCTGCCGCGCCGGTGCGCCTCGAAACGCTCCAGCGCCACCCCGGGGTCCGTGAGCGCCGGACCGTGAGCCGGGTAGATCACGGACGGGCCGAACGCGCGAACCTTCGCGAGCGAGTCCAGGTAGTCTGCCACGCAGCCGGGGTACTCCGCGACCCAGGTGGTTTCGCCTTCACCCAGAACCAGATCTCCCGCGAAGAGCGCCCTCCGCTCCTCCCACACGAAGCACAGGTGTTCCCGCGTGTGCCCCGGCGTGTGCAGGGCGCGCAGCGTGCCCTCGTCCGACCAGACCCTGCCACCGTCCACGAGCACCTCCGTCACCGCCGGCACGCCCGCGGGACCGAAGACCGGTGCGCCGAGCTCGGTCGCGAGGGCCTCGGTCGCGCCGGCATGGTCGCGATGCCCGTGCGTGAGCAGGATCGAGACTTCGTCGGCTCCCGACAGCCGGGACGCGAGAGCCCGGACGTGGTGCTCCACGTCCGGGCCCGGGTCGATCACGACCATTCTGCGACTTCCCACGAGGTAACTTCGCGTCCCGTCGAGCGTGAACGGGCCCGCGTTCCCCGCGTTCAGGAAGTGCGGATGCGACGTCAGGACGCCTCCCGTCGCTCCGCCGCCAGCTGCTCGGCCAGCTTGTCGGCGATGCCGATGAGCGTGATCTCGTCCTCCTCCTTGAACGCAGCTTTCTTTTCGGAGTCGATGTCGATCTGCCCGAAGATGTCGTCCCCGGCGCGGATGAGGATCACGAGCTCGGACTTCACCTCCGGAGAGCAGGCGAGATAGTTCTCTTCCTTACTCACGTCGGGGATGTTGAGATTGCGCCGCTCCGCCACCGCCCGGCCGCAGACGCCCGTACCGACCGGGATCTTGGCGTGCTCGGTCGGCTCACCGACGTAGTTGTGCAGCCAGAGCTCGTCGTCGCGGAGCAGGTACACCCCGACCCAGTCGAAGCGCTCATCCTCGGAGATCCTTCGGACCGCCTTGCGCAGGAGCGCGTCGGACAGGTGACCGTCGTCGCGCATCTCCTGCAGTTCCTTGATCAGGCTTCCGCCGTTCATTCAGTCTTCCAATCGAAGGTTGCACCCGCACCGGCGCGGTCCCGGGCGAGCTTCGTGCCGCGGACGGCCCGAACGAGCCGTCCAGATCCCCGCCGCCGGCGCCCTCCTCACGAGGAATCCGCGGTCCCGACATGCGGGGGATCGAAGGGTAGAAGTACCGCCGAGGGGCGTCAACGTGCCCCGCTCTGCCTAGCGGGGCGTGAAATCCGTATCGGGCCCCAGCCGCCGGATGAATGCGGCGATCAGCTTTGCCGTGTTGAACAGATCCTCGACGCTCACGATCTCGTTGGGCGAGTGCATGTAGCGGTTGGGTACGGACACCAGACCCGTGGGCACTCCGTGCCTCGTGAGATGGATGCCGTCCGCGTCCGTGCGCGTGGCCTTCGGGGACGCCTGGATCGTGTACGGGATCCCTTCTTCCTCCGCCACCGCCGCGAGCATTTCGAAGACGCCGTTGTGCGCCGCGGACCCCCGGCTGAGGACCGGGCCGCCACCGAGATCGTGGTCGCCGAGCTCCTTTTTTTCGATGTCCGGAACGTCCGTGGAGAACGTGACGTCGACCACGATGGCAACGTGGGGGTCGATGGCATACGCGCTGGTCCGCGCTCCGCCGCCCTGGTAGCCGATCTCCTCCTGTACCGTCGCCACCGCCGTCGCGCTGGCCCTGAGGTCACGGGGATCGGCGGCGAGCATCCGGATCGCCTCAAGCACGACGAAGGCGCCGATGCGGTCGTCGATGGCACGACTGGCGATCCGGTCGCCGGCCAGACGCACCATCCCCTGCGCGATCACCATCGGATCGCCGACCCGCAGACCCAGCTCTGCGACCGCGTCGCGGTCCTTCGCTCCAACGTCCACCCACAGCTGCCGCGTTCGCGAGGCCTTGTCGCGCTCGTCGGGCTGGATGAGGTGGATCGCCTTCTTCCCGATCACGCCCGGCACGTCCCCTTCGCGACCCAGCACCTTCACGCGCTGGCCGACCAGCACCTGGGGGTCCCATCCGCCGATCTCGTCGACGTACAGGAAACCCTTTTCGTCGATGTGCGTGACCTGCAGCCCGATCTCGTCGATGTGCCCCGCCAGCATGACCCGCGGCCCCCCCGCCGGATTGACCGTGGCGAAGGAGTTGCCGCTCACGTCGACCTTCACGTCGGACGCGAACGTCTCGGCCTCCGCGCGCCACACGCGGGCGGCCCGGACTTCGAATCCGGACGGCCCGGGGGCGTCGAGAAGGCGCTCCAGGAAGGATATGTCTCGGCTCATCCGCGAAAGCTATTGGAAGGCGGTACACGCATCCATGTCACCACCGCCCGACCGAGGGTCCGCGGTGACGCCTCGTCACTCTTCCTCGATCACAATGCCCTTGGAGGGATCCATCCCCGACGGCGCGGTCGGCATTGCACCGAAGCCCGACCCGCCCCACGACCCCATCGTCACCACCCGTACCGTTCCGGCCGCGACCTCCTGCTCCAGGCGCTTCCTGATTCTCCGCTGGATCCACCTCCGCGTGGGCGGAAACAGGAGCGAAAGCCCGACGAAGTCCGTGAGCACGCCGGGCGTGAGAAGGAAGGCGCCCCCGACCAGCACAGCGATCCCGTCCAGCATCGCCTGGCCGGGAAGACGCCCCGACGCCAGCTCGCGCTGGAACTGGAAGAAGACGCGGAGGCCCTCCGCGCGTGCGAGCCAGGCGCCGGTGAATCCGGTCAGCAGCACCAGCCCAAGCGTAGGCATGAGCCCCACGGCCTGCCCCAGCCGGATGAGGAGCATGAGCTCGACCACGGGCACCAGGACGAAGAGCAGCGCGAGTCTTCCGAGTATGTTCATGGACTTCACTACCCGGCGCGGTACGATTCGGGTTCGGAGGGACCGGGCGCCATCCCGCGGTGTACCCCGTCCAGCATCGCCATCGACCCCCGTCGAGACGACCATGGAGCAGACCTACTTTCGCAAGGGATTCGGGCTCAAGAAGGAGCTGCGCCCCCTCATCGACGCCGAGTACCACTCGGGCCTCGTGGAGCGCATCCGCGCGCGGGGCTACGCGGACAGGTTCGGCGACGTGACCGTGCGGCTCGCGCAGGAGTTCGGCTTCTGCTACGGAGTCGATCGCGCCGTCGACTACGCGTACGAGACCGTCCACAAGTTCCCGGACCGCCGCATCTTCCTCGTGGGAGAGATCATCCACAATCCGCACGTGAACTCGCGGATGACGGAGATGGGGATCGCATTTCTCTACCCCGACGACCACGGACGCTTCGACTTCTCGGGGGTCACCCCCGAGGACGTGGTGATCATGCCCGCCTTCGGTGTGACGCTCCACGACTTCGCCGAACTCCGCGACATCGGATGCATTCTCGTCGACACGACGTGCGGATCGGTCCTCCACGTCTGGAAGCGAGTCGAGAGCTACGCCAAGGACGGTTTCACCGCGGTCATCCACGGCAAGTACACGCACGAGGAGTCGCGGGCAACCGCCTCGCAGGTGAACCGGCACGAGGGCGGCGCGTACGTCATCGTACGCGACATGGCAGAGGCCGGTCTCCTCATGGACTTCATCGCCGATCGGCCGGGCCGGCTGTCGAGCGAGGAGCTCCTGGAGCATTTCGTGAACAAGGCCTCTCCGGGCTTCGACCCCGATCGCGACCTCCAGTACATCGGGGTTGCCAACCAGACGACGATGCTCGCCAACGAGTCACTGGCCATCGGGTGGAAGATCCACGAGGCGATGGTCGAACGGTTCGGCGAGGAGCACGCAGCTACCCACTTTCGGTCCTTCGGGACGATCTGCTCCGCGACGCAGGAGCGACAGGACGCGGTCGCGGACATGATGAAGGAGCCCCCGCACGTCATGCTCGTGATCGGGGGATACAACTCCTCCAACACGAACCACCTCGCTCACCTCTGCCGCCAGTACACCTCGACCTTCCACGTCGCGGACGCTTCGTGCATCGACGTCGACACCGGGGCGATCCGTCACAAGCCCGAACTCGACCCAGGCGCACCCGAGGTGGTCGCGACGGACTGGCTTCCAGACGGACCTTTCGATCTCGGGGTCACCGCCGGCGCATCGACGCCGAACAACAAGATCGGCGAGGCACTTCTGCGTATCCTGGCCATCCGGGGGATCGAGGTGGACGCAGGCGACGACCCCTCGTCCGGTAGGCCCTCCTAGAGATCCTCTAGCTGGATCCCCATGCCGAGCTTTCGCAGCAGCCCGGACAGTGTCTTCTGCTCCTCATCGGAAAGATGCCGTGAGAGGTGCTCCACGTAGGACGCGTGGCCCGGAAAGACCCCGGACACCAGGTCTCGTCCTTCGGGCGTGAGCCGGGCGAAAATCACTCGACGATCCTCGGTCTGTCGATCGCGGTACGCGAGACCCCGGGCTTCGAGCCTGGACATGACGTACGTCACGTTGGCTCCGGTCACGAGCAGCCTGTCCGCCAGCTCGCCGAGCGAACGCGGGCCGAGATGATACAGCGCTTCGAGGACACCGAACTGGGGCACCGTCAGCCCGTAGGTTTGCACCCTGGCTGCAATCGCCTTCGCGTAGATCGCTTGGCAGCGAGCCAGGCTCACCCAGAGCCGGGGCGAATCCGGCTCGTCATCGGTCCAGCGCCGCTTCGGGCGACGGTCGCCTTTTCTACTCGCGCTCATGATGTGTCCCCTGCGTCGGCGATATGGCCTATACGTGAATTGCGCGCCCCAGAGCGGCGAGCGCACCCTCCGCTACACCCTCCGAAAGCGTGGGGTGAGGGTGCATCGCCTTCTCGAGCTCTTCGACGGTCGACTCAAGGTGCCGTCCGACCACGAACTCGGCAATCAACTCCGTCGCGTGCGGTCCGACGATGTGGGCCCCGAGGATCTCGGAGTACTTCCTGTCCCGGATGACCTTGATGAATCCATCCGTGTGCCCGGCCGCCACCGCCCGGCCGATCCCGACCCACGGGAACTTGCCAACGTCGATGTCGTGCCCCGCCGCCTTCGCCTGCTCCTCGGTGAGCCCGACCGACGCCACCTCGGGGTGACAGTAGGTGCAGTTGGGAACGTTCCCGTAGTCCACGGTCCCGTGTCCCTGACCGGCGATGTGCTCGACGCAGACGATCCCCTCGTGGCTCGCCTTGTGGGCGAGGAGCTGGTGACCCGCGACGTCGCCGATGGCGTACACGCCCGGCACGTTGGTCCGAAGGTGGTCGTCGACGACGATGAAGCCACGCTCATCGACCTTCACTCCGGCCTTGTCGAGACCGAGGTTTTCCGAGTTCGGCACCCGGCCGACCGCGGACAGGACGTAGTCGACGTCCAGGGTCTGCGCTTCGCCCTTGCTGTCGGTGAACGTCACCTTGACGCCGTTCTTCTTCACCTCGGCCTTCTGAAAGCGGGCGCCGGTGTGAATGGCCATGCCGCGCTTCTTGTACGTGCGCTCCATGAACTTCGAAACTTCGGCGTCCTCGAGCGGAAGAATCCGGTCGAGCGCCTCGACGATCGTGACCTTCGTGCCGTACGACTCGTAGACGTCCGCGAACTCCATGCCGATCGCACCCGCTCCGACGATGAAGAGCGAGTCCGGCGCCTTCGTCTGCATGAGCGCACCCGTCGACGACCAGATCCTGTCCTCGTCGATCTTGAGAACCGGCAGATCGCGCGGCCGTGATCCGGTCGCGATGATGACGTGGGAGGCAGCGTACGTGCTGCTGCTTCCGTCGGACGCCTGCACCTCGACCTTGCCCGCGCCGGCAAGACGACCGAATCCCTGGATGTGCGTGACCTTGTTCTTCTTGAACAGGTGCGCGATGCCATTCGTCATCTGCTTGACGACGCGACGGCTCCGCTCCTGAGCTGGGGCGAGATCGAACGTGACGTCGGTCGCGAAGATGCCGTGCTCCTCGGCGTGCTTCATTTCGTTCGCCAGCAGGGCGCTGGACAGCATCGCCTTCGTCGGGATGCATCCGATGTTGAGACACACGCCGCCGAGGTCTGTCGACTCGACGCACGCTACGTTCATACCGAGCTGTGCGGCACGGATCGCTGCGACGTATCCTCCGGGGCCGCTGCCGATGATGATCAGATCGAAGTTGGTGTCAGCCACCAGGACGTCTCCATATGAACAGGACCCACTCGGGATCCGACGTTTCCCCTGCGTTCGGAACCCTCGAAAGTAGGGGGGCCGTGGGAGCGGGTAAAGGCGAGCACCCAGGGGCGGCGACGTGCCCGGACTGAGGGTCGCCTTCGTGGTCCTGGGAGAAGGGCGCGGAG
>Ga0222714_10000619_pt1 | contig 40690 bp, 48 predicted proteins | sample C33_3DmetaG_FD_165048 | JGI IMG/M metagenome (GOLD analysis project Ga0222714, IMG submission 165048) | Estuarine water microbial communities from San Francisco Bay, California, United States - C33_3D | ecosystem: Environmental > Aquatic > Marine > Unclassified | place: USA: California...
AGGCTTCGGCACCTACCGTTGATAACGATGGAAACGCTCTACTAACGGGCGCACTTTATTGGAACTCTACTTCAGACGAAATGTATGTCTGGAACGGGGCTTCTTGGGATACCTTCAACAGCACGTTAGGTATCGCAGATGCAGCTACGGGCGCTCAGATCACCATCACTGATGACAAAACGGCAATCAACCGCCTAAGGCTCACAGCAACAAACGATGCGTCAGTTGCATCAACTTTACATGCCTTCCAGATCGGTGACGATACCGCTAACAACCTTATTATCGACGCCAATGAAGTTATGGCGCGGTCTAATGGTGAATACGCGGTTCTTGCCTTTAACCCTGACGGTGGGGATGTTGTTTTCAACAGCAACACACCTCAAAAGATTACCATCGACTCCGCAAGTGGTGGTATCCAAATGCCAGGGGCGCTTACTGTTGATGCAGGTATCACAACCAGCACCAATGACCTCTATATCGGCGTAGATAACAACAACACTTCAACCTATAGCCAAATCCGCTTTAGGACTGACGGTGTTGATCGTGCTGTCCTTAACGAAAACGACTTCTACGTCCAAGATAACTTGTATCTGGGTAGAACTAGAAACGGCTCGACCGACACCTATACCTCTGCGTCGCAAGTTATGGTGGTTTATGGTAACGCTGGTGCCAACAATAGTAACGTAAAATCAGCTACGGGCACTGATAATGACCACACGGTGTTCTTTGCGTCTAACGGGGGCTACACTGGTCACGGTAAGTTGGTAGGTGACCCTGCGTTTAAAGTGAATCAATCTGGCGTAGTGTTTGCGGCTGATTCTATTCTAGCGGGACGAGGCTGCACTGATAGCACTTCCCCCACAAACTATTACTATAATGCTGAATTTGGTGTTGTAGCCTATGCAGCGACTTCACGCGCTACCTCGGCTGTAGGCTCCACAGGAATTTACGCCCGTTCAGTAGCAGACACATCCGATGTATTTACCGCCACTATTGCGGGTAACGTAAAAGTTGAACTTGACGCTGACGGTAACTGTTACAACGATGGTGTATGGTCAACAACGGCTGCTGACTATGCGGAAATGTTTGAATGGGAAGATGGCAATCCAGACGAAGAAGATCGTGTTGGCTACTCTGTCATTCTCGTTGGTAACAAAATCCGTAAGGCAACCGCAGAAGACAACCCTGCGCTTATCATAGGCATTGTCTCTGCTGAACCTGCTGTCCTAGGGGACAACGACCTGAAGAAGTGGTCGGGCTGGGCGCAACGTGACGATTGGGGAAGACAGATCAAAGTCGCTCGACCCAGTGTTAAGTGGTTCGATAAGTCAGGCATGGAACACAAATACCTTGCCGACAAAATCCCCGAGGACCTTGAAGTCCCTGAGGATGCAATCTTCTATGATCGCTTTGAAACTGCTTTCGCAGATGATTGGGATCGTGAGGCAACCTATGTGTCTCGCCAAGAGCGTCAAGAATGGGACGCAATCGGTCTTATGGGGAAACTTCGGATGCACTCTGGGCAACCTGTTGGTGACCGCTGGATCAAGATGCGAACCCTCAAGGAAGATGAAGAAGGTAATCCGCTAATTGAGGAGTGGCTTGTTCGATGATAACTGAAAGTCAAGAGAGTTGGCACCTCTCCAAGAGTGTCCCAATTACTCTGATCTTCGGTCTGATTACCCAAGGCGCAGCGATAGTCTGGACTGTCTCAATGATGATGGGAGACATTGAGCGTAACAGAGTGTCAATCTCTGAAATGCAAAACCGTGTCACCAAAATCGAAGAGGCTGTCCATGACCAAGCTGTGTCAATGGCCCGTATTGATGAGAACATAAAAGCAATCCGACAAGCTGTTGAGGCAATGGCTTCTCGTAACCAGTAAATAGGAAAAACTTTGGCACAACATATCTATGATGTTGCCGAAGGATACCTCGGGGTAACCGAATATCCCGCCGCAAAACACAACCCGCAAATTCTGAAATTCTACGCTGACTCTGGTAACTCTTGGGTTCAAGATGACGAGACACCGTGGTGTGCAGCATTTGTCGGGTCTGTGTTGGCGGAATGCGGTATTCAAGGCACAAACAAACTAAATGCACGGTCCTACCTAAACTGGGGGAACCCTGTGGAACTCGACAAGGCCCAGAAGGGTGACGTTGTGGTTTTCTGGCGTGGTTCCAAAGACGGTTGGCAGGGCCATGTGGCATTCTATAGCCACCAAGACCAAGAGCATATCTACGTTCTCGGAGGTAACCAAGGTAACAAAGTTTCTTTGAAACCTTACCCGAAAACAAAGTTGCTCGGTATCCGCACGATCAAACAACCCCGCAACACCATTGCAAAGAGTAAGACAATTCAAGCGACCGCTGTGCAAGTTGCTGGGGCGGCTACTGGCGGTGTAACTGCCGTTGCATCTCTGGACGGAACGGCCCAACTGGTCGTCGTTGCAGCCGTTGCGCTTGTTGCAATAGCGGCCCTGTTTATCTTGAAGGAGCGTATCCTCAAGTGGAACGCGGGTGACCGATGATCTTCGCTCGGATCAAACTTTGGCTGCTAGGGGCGTTTTCGTTCCTAGCGGTCCTCGCCGTTGCTTTCTTCAAAGGCACCCAGAGTGCAAAAGGCAAGATCAATAAGCAACAATTAGAAAACTACAAAGACACTAGGGAACGCATAGATGAAGCTAATTCCGTTACTCGGGATGCTGACCTTGCTCGTGAGTGGCTGCGCGACCGCCGTAAGTGATCAAGCTATCTGTGATGGCACAGAGAGGCTCAGAGATGACCACACAGGGGCCTTGTTGTCCGATGGTGGTGATCAGTCGGTTGTGACGGGGGCGGCGCTCCTAGACGCCCTAGATAGAGCCTGTGGAGGTTAGAATGTCTGCATCCAAAGAATTACTCGGGGACCTTCATGCGGCGATTGCCGCTGATCTGTTGCAACGTATTCAGAGCGGTGAAGCGACAGCCGCAGAGTTGTCTACAGCGATTAGGTTCCTGAAAGACAACAACATCGAAGCCGTGGCGTCTGAGAATGAGGGTTTGACCGCCCTGATGAACTCCCTGCCCGACTTCGGCACCGAAGAATACTTCAACTAGGGGTCCGTTCTTCACCGTTTCTAGGTAACCCAAACTAGGAGCGAGAATGGACCTCTCTTTTTATCAACTCAAGGCTATTAAGACTGCAATCTACCCGAATTCACACCGAGTATCATACCCAGCGATGGGTCTTGGGGGAGAGGTCGGTGAAGTCCTTAACAAGATCAAAAAAGTATATCGGGACAAGGATGGTATCTTTGACACCGCGACCAAGGAAGACATTGCGAAGGAACTTGGGGATTGCCTCTGGTATATCGCCGTTCTCGCTCACGACCTTGGGCAAGACTTGGACAAGATTGCCGCTGATAACCTAGCTAAACTTAAATCACGGCAAGAACGCGGGGTTCTCGCGGGATCGGGAGATGTGCGATGAGCAACTACTTCCCGACCGATTATCAGGCGTTCATTCACACCTCGCGGTATGCCCGATGGCTGGATGACTACAAGCGCCGCGAGACATGGGCTGAGACCGTGGACCGCTACATGGAAAAAGTAGTGCGCCCTGTGGTTCTTGAAGATGACCTTACTTACTTCGAAATCCGCGATGCAATCCTGAACCTAGAGGTTATGCCTTCGATGAGGGCGATGATGACCGCTGGGACTGCTTTGGATCGTGACAACACCGCTGGATACAACTGTTCGTATCTACCCGTGGATGACCCCAAGTCATTTGACGAGGCCATGTTCATCCTCTTGTGTGGCACTGGTGTGGGTTTCTCTGTTGAGCGTCAATACATCAACAAGCTACCTGAAATCCCTGAAATGTTGTTTCCGTCCGAGACAACCATCGTTGTTAAGGATAGCAAAGAGGGATGGGCTAAAGCCTACCGTCTTCTGGTTGCCTTCCTGTATCTTGGAGAAATCCCGAAGTGGGATGTGTCGGCTGTTCGCCCCGCTGGGGCAAAACTCAAGACCTTCGGGGGCCGTGCCTCAGGCCCAGCGCCTCTCGTAGACTTGTTTAACTTTACCGTGAACGTCTTCAAGAATGCCAAGGGACGTAAACTCTCTTCCATCGAATGCCACGACATCATGTGTAAAATTGGTGAAATCGTGGTTGTTGGGGGTGTGCGCCGTTCTGCGATGATCAGTCTTTCGAACCTTTCGGACGACCGTATGCGACACGCCAAATCTGGCGAATGGTGGACAAACAACCCTCAACGTGCCTTGGCGAATAACTCGGTGTCATACACGGAGAAGCCCGACAGTATGTCGTTCATGCGTGAGTGGATGGCATTGGTCGAGAGTGGGAGTGGTGAGCGCGGCATCTTCAATCGTGAAGCCGCAAAGAAACAGGCAGCAAAGAATGGAAGGCGGGATGATGCGTATGATTTTGGAACGAACCCGTGTTCGGAAATCATCCTTAGGCCATATCAATTCTGCAATCTTACGGAGGTGGTTATCCGTGCTACAGATACTATCGAAGATTTGGAACGGAAAGTTCGATTGGCGGCTGTTCTGGGAACGATACAATCCACTTACACCAAGTTCCCATACTTGCGAAAGGTGTGGCAGCGAAATACCGAAGAGGAACGATTGCTCGGTGTGTCTCTCACGGGGATAATGGACAACCCTCTCACCACGACAGCCAACGCTGGACTGGAGAACACTCTTGAATACCTCAAAAATGTTGCTGTTAAAACTAACGCTATCTGGGCTAAACGTGTTGGCATCCCTGTTTCTACTGCTGTTACTTGCGTTAAGCCTTCTGGAACCGTCAGTCAACTTGTGGACTCTGCTTCTGGTATCCACGCTCGTCATTCCAATTACTACATTCGTCGTGTTCGTGGTGACATTAAGGACCCCCTGACGAAGTTCATGGTTGATCAGGGTATCCCTGCGGAACCAGATGTATTCAAACCAGATCAGACAATGGTGTTCAGCTTTCCTATCAAAGCACCTACGAATGCTGTTGTAACCGCTGATGTGTCAGCTATTGATCAGCTAAAGATGTGGCTGGCGTATCAGCGTCACTGGTGCGAACACAAACCAAGCGTAACCATCAATGTAAAAGCGGATGAGTGGTTTGAGGTTGGGGCGTTTGTTTACGAACACTTTGATGAAATGTCGGGTGTATCGTTCCTACCTTATAACGAACACACCTACCAACAAGCACCATACGAAGAGATTGGTAAGAGCGATTATGAGGCTCTCGCCTTCCTTATGCCTAAGAGCATTGATTGGTCGAAACTCCAAGAATACGAAATCGAAGACAACACCGCAGGGTCACAAACCCTAGCCTGTAGCGGTGGGTCCTGTGAAATCGTAGACTTAACCTAAGAAAATTGAGGTCCCCTAGTGGGGCCTCTTTTTTTCATTAAGGAAACTCATGGCTATACCTGATACACCTTTTCACAAAAAAATTCGGTCAGACTTTAAGATATTTGTCTACTACATCCACCAACACCTCGGTCTCCCAGAGCCAACACCCGTTCAGCTTAATATAGCAGACTACTTGCAGCATGGACCCAAGCGTTCCATCATTCAGGCTTTTCGAGGGGTGGGTAAATCTCACCTCACAGCGGGTTACGTTGTGTGGCGGCTACTCAAAGACCCCGAAGAAAAAATACTGGTGGTCTCTGCGTCCAAAGAACGTGCCGATGCTTTCTCCACCTTCTGTCAGCGTCTTATCTGGGAACTAGAGGGTCTTGAATACCTCAAGCCCCGCACGGAACAACGACAGTCCAAGATCAGCTTCGACGTAGGCCCAGCGACAGCCTCGCAGTCCCCTAGCGTTAAATCTGTGGGTATCACCTCGCAGATCACGGGTTCCCGTGCTGACCTAATCATTGCCGATGACGTTGAGGTATTGAATAACTCAGGCACCCAACAGATGCGGGATAAACTGGCTGAGACAATCAAGGAATTCGATGCTGTTCTCAAGCCTCTCCCAACATCCCGCGTGGTGTTCTTGGGAACCCCTCAGACTGAGGATAGCCTCTACGCCAAGCTACCTGAACGCGGCTATGAGTGCCGTATCTGGCCCGCCCGAATGCCCGCCAAGGAAGAGATGGATAAGTATGGGGATAGCCTCGCGCCGTTCATCAAGGAACTTAGCTTACAACCATCGACACCCGTGGACCCCCTGCGGTTTGGCGAGGAAGACCTCCTAGAACGCGAGGCATCCTACGGTAAGGCGGGGTTTGCCATGCAGTTCATGCTGACAACCCAGCTATCGGACATGGAGCGTTTTCCGCTCAAGGTTCGTGATCTTCTAATCATGTCCGTGGATAATGAACAGGGACCTCTACGGATCACATGGGGACCCCTAGAGGACCGTGCGTTAAACGATCTACCCAACGCAGCTATGCGAGGGGACCGTATGTATCCCCCTATGAACGTAGGGGATGTATTCTCGGAATTCTCAGGGTGCGTCATGTCTATCGACCCTAGTGGTCGTGGTTCTGACGAGACAGGTTATGCCGTTGTTAAGATGCTCAACGGTTACCTCTTCGTGGTAGCCTGTGGCGGTCTTAGCGGTGGTTACGATGACACCACTCTAACTGAACTCAGCCATATCGCAAAAAAATACAAGGTGAACCATGTGGTCGTCGAGAGCAACTTCGGGGACGGTATGTTCGTCAAGTTGCTACAGCCTGTTCTTGGAAAGATACACCCGTGCCTCATCGAAGAGGTTAGACACAGCAAACAGAAGGAACGTCGAATTATCGACACCCTAGAACCTGTGATGATGCGTCATAAGCTGGTGATTGACCCAAGGGTTATTGAGGAAGACTACAGGACCTCGCAGAAGTATGAGCAAGCCGTAAGGTTCCACAAAATGCTCATATACCAGATGACCCGTGTAACCGCAGAGAAAGGCTCTCTGAGACACGATGACCGCTTGGATGCACTCAGCATGGCAGTGGGTTACTTCGTGGAACAGATGAACAGAGATGAGTTGGAAGGCGAGAAAGCCCACAAGCAAGACTTGCTAGATAGGGAACTAGAGAAGTTCATTGAGAACGCTAGGAACCCTAACAAAATTAGGCAACCCATGATCTCTGAAGAACCCCTATCATTCACCTCATTTAGATGACTCCGTAGAGCCACGGAGAGGGTGCCTACAGGCCCATCTAAGGTCTCAGGGTATCCTACCCTAGCCTAGAACCCCAGAGGGGCCTGTAGGACTCATTTTAGTAGCTTGTCGAGTTTCTCTTCGATCTTGTCGATCCTCTCCGAGACTTCCCCGAAGATAGACGCTACGATATTCATGGTGAAGAGACCTACGTTCCCAAATTCCTCGTATATCTCGTCTTGAACTTTGATAGCCTCACGATCCTCAGGGGTAAGTGGGTTCAACTGGATTACCTTGTCGTCGTCAGTCATCCCGCCTCTCCCGAACATGATCTTCGATGAAGTCATACACTGTTTGAATATCTAGCTTGGCGGCGGCGCAATATAGGATCAACTTCAAGCCTTCCTGCGCGAGTAACCCCCGTGCATGGGCATCGAAGTGAAACACATAGTCCGCTGAACCGTCTTCGTGTTCCTTAACGGTCTCGACACCAATAAGTCCTACATCTTCATTCATTGGTTTGCGCTCTTTCCTAACCAGTTATACACGGCCATCACACGGTGCAGCAACAGGCTTGTCACGCAGGTCAATACCAGTAATTTCGAGGAAAACTTCGGCATCGAATGCAGGAAGAGTTTTGGTGAGTTCAATATCTTCTGGCGTTGCTTTTGCGAATGCCTTCGACCAATGCTCTTTAATGTCGTTCTTACGAAAGAAGCCGCCTATTTTCTCATGTAATGGGTTTTCTGCTTTTTCTGCGTCTGTCATCTCATACGAATAAACCCAAGTGGGTTGAGGAAAATCGTAAAGCCACCGTGGCTTTTCAGCATTATCCCAATCAGCCTTATTTATTAGCTTGTTGAAATAATACGCTTTCTCTGCCGTTACTGTGTTGAAACAACCAACATGGGAGTTTCCGCTGTTGTAGTGTCCCGTGTTGCCGTATCCCGTGTTGCAGTATCCGGAGTTGCATTCTCCTGTGTTGCAGTCTCCGGTGTTGCGGTCTCCATAGTTGAAGTCTCCGGTGTTGCGGTCTCCGTAGTTGTAGTCTCCCGTGTTGCAGCGTCCTGTGTTGTAGTCTCCTGTGTTGTAGCGTCCTGTGTTGTAGTCTCCTGTGTTGCAGTCTCCTGTGTTGTAGTCTCCTGTGTTGTAGCCTCCGCTGTTGCGGTCTCCGATGTTAGTCATCATTCCTCTCCTTTCATCAATGCTTCCCAGCTTACAGGGAACAGCTTGCCCATCTCTTCACTAATTTGATTGGCTACAAGCCGTGTTTCATATTGCGTGTCGTCCTTGCAGCGGAGGTTACACATGGCTGCGAAGGCATCTAAAGACCCCGACCAATACCACTCGGTCATTGTGGACTGCGGGAGAACCATACGGGCTTGCTCAGGGGATACTCCCCAATCAAGAAGATACTTGTAGTAGGAGCTATCATGCATCATCTCGTCTTTATAGTAATCCTCAAAATCTACAGTGCCATCACTGCCTTGCTTCTTGTCCTTGCTACGCCCCCGCCAAACCTCAGGCGTATAGAATTCAGGTTCATCGTCTACATACCGACGACTAATCTCATTCCACCTGAGAAACTTGTGTTTTACGAGTTGCCTTGCGACGAACACAGGGGCCTTCACATGGAAGGACGCAAAGGCATGACCGAAAGGTGAGATGTGCTTGTGGGCCGCTAGGTAACGGATAAGACTCTTATCGGATTGCTTGAGTTTCTTATAGGGCTTGTGGGGGTATCCCTTGAACGACACACCCTCGCCGTGATCCACAGGGGACATCTCCCAATCACTCTTCTTACCAAAAGACACCCTAGCTGCATTAACGACAGACAGGTCAGACCCCATGTGATCTATATAGGTAGCTTGTATCACTCTTCTACCCCGCTATCTTCATAAGGCCACTTGTCAGACTTGTGGGCCTTTAGGTGCTTCTCTAGGGCCTCATAGCCCCCTATAAGTTCCCCTGAGGGAGCGAAGATTTGTGGGACTGTCTTGATGTTGGCAATCTTGAACAAAGACATAAGCCAAGGGTTCACCGATAGGTCATGGTATTCATAGTCAGAATACTTTTCCATAAGCAGAGATTTAGCACGACTACACCAGACACAGTTAGGTGAGCCTATGATTACATAAGGGTTCATTAGGGGCCTCTTTAGGGTTTTCTAGTAACGGTGAGAAACCCCAAGAAAATAAGGGGTCGAGAATTCTTCACCGTAACTAGGAGAGACCCCCCTAAGATATACCTATAGAATACCTATAGGATACTAAAGGAACTAGAGAAGAATAAGATAAGAACCACGATGAGGATTATCTTAGGGTATCTTGTGGGAACGTGAGGGACCATGAGGTAAACGATAGGATTACCGCGAGGAGGTGATCGTCGTGATCATACCCCCGACTTAAAATGACAAAAAAATCTGTAAGGGTATATAATACGGTCCCCCTGCCGCCACCCCCCGTGCCCCCTGCTATCCGTGGGCGTTCCGAGATTGCCGAGGGGGTGCCTCTGGGGGTCTGGGTCACTGTGTTGTGACACGATGCGCGACCTTGTGCCTTGTTTCATTGATGCCACGGTCCAACACGGGGTTGGATGATGAGGTGACACGGGGTCACGATAGGGCAGCGCCGTTGACCTACCGCGATGGGTCAGCGACCTTGACCTTGTTTGTGTCTTGCCGCGTCCTGAATTTTTTTCAAGGTAACCACGCGGTCCCCTCGCATTATTATATAGGCACCTCTGGCCCCCTCAGATTTTTTTTTCGAAACCGTGCATTTTTTTGTAGACACTGTTTCAAATCCATGCTCATAGTTACCTTAACGTAACAACGCCCACAAAGGAACAACGCCATGACTTACTTTGAATCCGCTGAGAACATGATCATCACCAAAGCCCGTGCTTGGTCCGAGTTTAAAGCCCATGGGGCAACCCGTGAGGACTTTGAAGATTTCTTGATGGATGTAATCTCTGAGCCCACAACTACCTTGGATGAGGAAGGCAACATTTGCGGACTTAACGCCCAATCCGCTCTTGTTTGGTTGGGCTACTAATCAACACTTACGAAACCGCAACTCATACCTAAGGAACAACGCAATGACCACGCTAACCACTATTCTCACAGTCATCACATTCTTCGCGGCAACCTTGCTTTGCCTTGCGCTTGCCTTTGTGTTTGCCACGAATGGCGCGATGATTGCCGCTTGCTGCACCTTGATCGTCTCGCTTGCTGCCTTCTCAGGTATGCTTGCCACGATGTATATTCACGACTAATCAACACTTACCCAAGGGGAACTGAACCATGACTAAGAATGCACAAATCATGTCCGAAATCGCCCACAAGGTCGCGGACCTTATGACCAAACACGGAACCGATTGGGTCAAACCGTGGCAAGCCAAGGGGGGCGCATCCGCTGGTCTTCCCGTCAACGTAGTGACAGGCAAGCGGTATCGCGGCATCAATACTTTCCTTCTAATGTCCGAGGGGTTTTCCTCGCGTCACTGGGGGACCTTCAAGCAATGGTCGGACAAGGGTCACAAGATCAAGAAAGGCTCCAAGTCCACCCTGATCGTCTTTTGGAAACCACTAGAAAAGACCGTGACCCGCGAGGATGGATCAGAGGATGTTGACAAATTCTGGATGCTCAAGACCTACCGCGTGTTTAACGGTCAACAGGTTGAAGGGTTTGAGGAACCTCGCGTTACAGTCACAGAGGTGGTTGATGACCCCGACACATTCCAAGATTGCCCCAGCATTGAACAATTCATTGCCGCTTGCGGTGTTATCGTGAACCACGGGGGGGACCGTGCCTATTACGCGCCAAGCGTTGATGCGGTCCAAATGCCCAACAAGGGATCGTTTGTCGGCACCAAAACGTCAACGCCACGGGAAGCCTACTATTCCACCCTTGCCCATGAAGCGACCCACTGGACGGGTCACGCATCGCGCCTAAACCGCATCAAGCATTCGCGCTTTGGTGATAGCAACTATGCCTTTGAGGAACTCGTTGCGGAACTTGGCGCGGTGTTCCTATCGGTTCAATTCGGGATCAGTCCCGCACCGCGTCCTGACCATATCCAATACCTGAACGGCTGGATTGCTGCCCTCAAGAAAGACCCCAAGGTCCTATTCAGTGCCGCATCTGAGGCTCAGAAAGCGGTGGACCTGATGGAAACCCTTGCGGGTGTTGAGATTACCGAAGAGGCCACCCTTGCGGCCTAAACTTACCCAAGGGGAGGGGTTACGCTACAGTCATGGCGTGGCCCTTCCTCGCCAATCCAAAGAAAGGAACAAACCAATGCAACGAAAGACCCTTCTCGCGCTACTTGGCGACCTTCTCATGTGCCTCTGCCTATTCCTTATGGCCTACGGGTCCCTCTGGCTTCTGCCCTTACTCGCGGAGATTTTCAAATGACCCAAGACGATCTTGTTATACCCATCGATACTTTCATAGCCCAACAGAAAGACGAACTGTCTCATTTAGAATGGGATGACCCTGAGTTTGACAGGGTGAACAAAGAGATAACCGAAGCCTACGCAGCTATTGCACGGGGAGAGACTCACCATGTTAAGTTTTGAAGCTATAGCCACGCGAGACCCTTTCCTGATCTTTATGATCGCTTTGGTGATCTGGTGGGTGATTGAGGAGGTGCGGAACGGTAATTAAATTACAAGAATCGGAGTCTAACTATATGGTTTGAATAACAAAAAGCGTGTCAAGACCCTTTATTTTCGCGGAAACCGAAACTCGCGCTTTTTTGGGAATCACTTCCAATATATAGTTGAGCCTTCACTAAAGGGCCAATTGAAAGGAAACACAATGGTCTCTAATTCACTATTCCATATCCTTATGAGCAACTTAGAACGTAAGGAGAACATTGAGGCACTAAGGGAATCAGGGCTACCCTTAGAATGGACAGGCAAAAACCTTTGGGCGGATGTTGAAATATCATCTAACGCACAGTGGAACCAAACCCTAGATATGCTTTTAGACGCAGTAGAACAGGAACATAATACAGTCATAGACCCTTTCTTGACTTCTTTGTTCTCTCTTAATGTTGCGTTTGGGTAGTATAACCGCTAGGGTGGTTCTAACCTAACAGGAACCGAACCATGTCTATTGACCATAAGAACATAAATAAACTGATTGCCGCCCTTGAGGAATTCAAGAAAATCGACCCAAATATGTCGTTGCCATCAATGCTCACATTTTTGTATTATCACGATGTTGATGGGCGGTCTGGCAATAGATCAACGGTAGAAGAACGTCTTGATATGACGGGCGCAACCGCTTCACGGGCAACCTTATATTGGGCTGAATACAAACGTCCAAGGATTGCTGGAATAAACATGATTGAAAGCAACTCTGACCCCGAGAATAGGCGTTTTAACGTCATTCAATATAACAGGCGTGGTTTAGATTTTCTTTCTAAACTAAGCGAGGTAATGAAATGACAATCGCACGACGAGGAACTAAGTATCAGGCACGGGTTAAGGAACCCAACGGTGGTAAATATCACCGCGTATCGTTCGACACTCTAGAACAAGCAGAGTTTTGGGAACAGAAAGCTAAAGAGGCAATCCGCAAGGGTTTACCTGTCCCCAACGCTTACGATAGCGACAGCGTTACGATACGCACATTATCAGATCGTTATTCGCGCTATCTCTGGCCCAATCAACGGCAGAAAATGATTGAGACAGACATACGATTAGCAGAGCGTTTGCTCCCTTCCGACCCTCTCAAACTTACGACAAGGGAAGTAATACGCTTTGTCGAGAAACGTCGAATGGAAGGGGTCACAGATCAAACTATAAGGCACACCCTTACTCGCATTAAGACCTTGCTTAAACACGCGCACAAGATGGGCGAAATCCATTTGTCGTCTGAGATTGAGTGGCCTTCATTGAAAGCCTCTGAGCCTCGCATGAGGTATCTGACAGAGGACGAAGAGAAACGTCTTTTGGAAAACCTAGAGATTGATGATTACCGCTACCTCGCGGAGTTTCTAATAGACACAGGTTGCCGACCCTCAGAGGTAGTTGTGACATCCGCCACGGTATCTAAGCCCTTCGAGTGGGACGATGTGTCCACAAGCAAGGGCGGACGCACCTTGATCACCCTATGGAAAACCAAGACGGGTAAGCCTCGCACAATCCCGCTGACACCTCGCGCACTAGAGGCTCTTGAGTGGTCCCGCGAGGAAGGCCATGTGCGACCCTTCGATACTATAAGCTATGAGGCGTTCAAGCAGTATGTGGTCCGCCGTGCAAGCGACTTACAGATGCGCGATGTGGTTATCTATACCTTTAGACACACTTGCGCGTCCCGTCTTGTGCAGCGCGGTGCAGACATTATGCGAGTTAAACAATGGATGGGACACTCTAACATTGAGACCACATTGGGCTATGCGAAGCTGGCACCAGAGGATATTTATTCGCTTTCGGATTTATTGTGACACGGGTGTGACATGGTGACACAAAAAAATGGGTAAGCCTTTGAAATTAAAGACCTACCCTTGTCACAGTCATACAGGGAGTTGGACAAATCACAGTTAAGTTGGACTAACAGTTACCATAGCGTAACCACTTAACCCCTGTTTTCCTTTGTTTTCAATACTTACGCAAGCGTAATCACGCCACGATAGCGTGTCACACCGCTTTCGTAACCATAATCACCCTTTCTAGACAACGCGAAGGAGGAAATTTCTATGTCCACAAGAGAATTCATAGAAATCCAAGAAATGCTTGAGGAAGAAATGCGCGGTGCCGCCGTGACACGCTTCCGCAAGAGACACGACAAGGCCATCGAAAAGAAATTCTTTGGTGAGAGCGCGGCGGGTCAGACGATCTTACGACAGATCATCCAACCGTTTTCAAATGCTATTACGGCATGGAGCAACGAAGCCCTTGCTGGTGCTGGTGGTCGTCGCTCAACAGCGGCCCTTCTTGTGCAGGAGTTTGATGACACAGATGCTATGGCCTACATCTTCGCAAAGTCTGTGATTAACTCCGTCCCCTTGCTCCAACATAAGCAAGGATCAGCGTCACGCACGGGTGTGGTTTTAACCTCGACCAATGCAATCCACGATGAGTTACGGCTGCGCTGGTTCGACAAAAACCACAAGCAAATCTTTCGGCGGATTATGAAGGAATGTGATACCCGCAACCTTCCAAGAAATCGCCGCAAGGACGTATATCGCCGCGAGTTTATTCGGCGGCAAATTGATTGGGTGGCCGACAACTGGCACACCAAGAACCGCGTTCACTTGGGCATGAGGCTCCTTGAGATATTCAAAGAGGTCACGGGCATGATCCAATTCAACGAGGTTAGGATGAGCAACGGTAAACGCCGAGCGATTGTTGAGGCCACACCGCAAATGCTTGATCTACTGAAAGAGCGGCTTGAGCGTTGTGAGAATATGTTTCCCATCTATTACCCGATGGTGGTGAAGCCACGGCCTTGGTCTAATGATATGCTGGTTGGTTCATCTTACCTGACCACCAACGTCCAGCCCTACAAGCTGATCAAACGGGCAAAGATGAACTACCTCAAGGAACTTGAGAACACCGACATTTCAGTCACCTTGAACGCGGTCAATGCTCTTCAAGAAACCCCGTGGCGAATCAATGAGGAAATGCTTGAGGCTCTTCGGTGGGTCTACGACAACAGCTTACAGGTTGATAAGCTACCACCCGCCAACGACCTAGAGTTACCGCCAATTCCCCACAACATTGAGGACGAGAAGGTGCGGAAACAGAACGCCGCAGCTTGCGCCCATGTTCATAACCAGAACCGCAAGTTTGTTAGCAAGCGGCTTGCATTGCTACAGGTCTTGCAACTTGCAGAAAGGTTCAAGGTATTTGATGAGTTGTATTTCCCTCACGATCTTTGCAGTCGTGGTCGGGCATACCCAAAACCTCACTATCTAAATCCTCAAGGACCCGCCTATGTCCGAAGCCTCCTAGAGTTTTCGGAAGGCAAGCCAATCGAAACAGAGGCACAGGTAGAATACATTGCAATCGTCGGGGCAAACGCATGGGGTCACGACAAACTTCCTATGAAAGAACGCATCCAGTGGGTGTGGGACAACGAGGATATGTTTGTTCAGATCGCGGATAACTGGAAAGAGGATCGACGCTGGTTCGACGCTGATAGCCCATTCGAATTCTTGCGGTTCTGCTTTGAATGGCGGGGGCTGAACGATGAGGGTGTCGGATATAACAGTCATATGCCCATCAACTTTGATGCCACTTGCTCTGGTCTCCAACACTTCTCCGCATTGCTTAAAGATAAGGTAGGTGGCTTTAACGTGAACTTGACTGAACACCCTGAACGTCAAGACATCTATGGTGCAGTAGCAGCGAAGGCACGGGCTGCGATTGAGGCTGAACTGGGAACGGAGAAGTATGGGTCCCTTGCTCAGATCGCTTTGGACCTCAAGGTAGACCGTAAGCTATGCAAACGTCCCGTGATGATCGTCCCTTACTCTGGGACCTTCAAGGCTTGCATGAGATATGTGCAAGAACACTACGACGAATTGCGTGACGCGGGAGTGCCTTTCCCCGTCAACGACGAAACCGTGGCTTATAATCTGGTGCCGTATGTCTCGCGCAAGATATGGGACAGCATTGCTGAAACCGTTGTGGCTGCGCGGGACGCGATGGATTGGATTACAAAGATTGCGCGGTTGGTCACCAAGAACGAGAAGCCTCTCCCGTTCATGTGGTCTACCCCCACAGGTTTCGTGGTCCAGCAAGCTAAGTATAATATGGACCGCCACACGGTTCAGACCATGATCGACGGGCGAATGCTAAAGGTGGAGTTTCTCACTGATAGCAAGGTGCTTGATGCAAACAAGAACGCTCAATCACTCTCGCCTAATTACATACACAGCATGGACGCCGCACACCTACAGATCACCATTAACAAGGCTCTGGCGTCTGGGCGTAACATGAGTTTCTGCATGATCCACGACAGCTTCGGGGTCCACGCGACCGACATGGATTACTTCCTGAACAAATGTATCAAACCCAGTTTTTACGAAATGTATAAGGATGGGAACGTCATGCAGAAATTCTTGGATGAGATACTCCCATTGATACCAGAGAAGGTGCGGCACAAGATACCGCCTCTACCTGAAACTGGTGACTTGGATATTTCTGAGGTCTTGCGAAGTGAATTCTTTTTTAGCTGACACTTACGCAAGCGTAATCAAACCACAATTAATCACCGTTACTAGAAATTGCCGAAAGGAACCATCATGGAAGACAAAGTTAAATACGAAGAAGCCAAGCATTTCATCGAAGAGAACCCGCAGGTTTGGGATATGTTCGTAAGTTTTACCTTCGATGCAATGAAGGGCGGCTTGCAGAAATATTCTGCCTACGCAATTTTTGAGCGGCTGCGCTGGGAAATGGATGTAGTCCAAAAGCGGAACGGTAAGTTCAAACTCAACAATAACTTCCGACCCTATTTCGCCCGCCGTTTCATGGAGATGTTTCCCGAACACACAGGGTTCTTTGAGACAAGGACCCGTTAATATGGCGCAGCTAATATACAACTACGGTAAATTCACTGTGGTCGTGGACGGTCTTGTGATCGGCCACAACCTCTCACGAAAAGAGGCGCTCAAACTTCTAGAGGATTATGATTTTGATTGAGCCAAACTTCAAACAAAGGACCTATGAGATTGATGATGGGCAGTCCATGCCAATCACAGTCATAGTCGATGAAGATGGCTTTCATCTCACCCAGACCGACAACATGGGGCTTGAGGATAACTTAAGCCTCTCATGGGATCACTTGCTCGGTCTAATTGAACTAACTGAAAAAGTAATGGAAAACTTCTATGTCAGACACTAGAATTTCTTTGCCGCTGGGTCGCGCAATTTACCCCGCCCTCAAACAACCTGATACCAAGTTCCATGACCTTGGCATCTACAAGTGCAATGTTAGTGTGCCTCTCAAGGCAGCTTCAAGCACGATGGAAAAACTCTCTGAAATCCACAAACGCCACACGGGTAAAGTCCCCGCAAAAGCGGACAACACTCTATGGAAAATGGAGGTGGATGAAGAGACAGGCGAAGAGACAGGCAATGTCATCTTCAAATGCACCGTCAAAAATGTGCGCCGCCGCGATGGTGAACTTTGGGATCGCCGCCCTAAACAGTTTGACGCCAAAATGAACCCTGTTGACCTCGACCCCTACGGCGGCACGGAACTTTACGTTTCCGCGTCTGTCTATGAGTGGTCTGCGGGTGGAAAGAAAGGCGTCAGTCTGCAACCTCTTGCGGTCCAAATTATTAACCTAGTTGAGCGCGGCGGCGGTAACGCCGAAGGCTTTGGTTTCCAAGCCCAAGATGGGTTTGAAGCCGACACCACCCACAACAATAACTATAACTTTGGTGGTTCCGATGAGACAACCGAGGCAGAGGAAGAGTTCGAAGACTTCTAAAACCAAAGTTGGTCTTAAATACGGTTTTCGTTCTGGTCTGGAAGAACGGTTAGCCGAAGAGTTAAAGAGTAAGGGGTGTGGTTTCACCTACGAAGAGGAAGCTATCCACTACACGAAGCCAGCCAGACAAAGCAAATACACCCCTGACTTTATTATTCTCAAGCGTCCTGACGGGAAACTTAAAGAGCGGCCTTTGGTAATCGAATCCAAGGGCCGTTTCCTTACGGCGGATCGTCAGAAACATTTATTGATTAAAGACCAACACCCAGACATAGACATTCGTTTTGTATTCTCGAATTCGCGTCAAAAAATCAGCAAGCAATCTAATACCACCTACGCAATGTGGTGCGACAAACATGGCTTCGATTACGCTGACGCTTCGGTTCCCGACGAGTGGCTATGGGAATGAGCAATGTATAACAAAACCAAGAAGCGTAATGAAACGCTCTACATGATCGTGGATCACACGGGGACAACTCCCAACATACAAATTGATGCACAAAACTTAGACAACCGAGATAGGTCAAAAGGTTATTTCGGTTGTCGCTATCATTATGTTATCACACGAGATGGTTTGATCCAATCAGGGCGCACCCTCGACAGGGTGTCGCCTCTAACTGGTGTTTACGATTATGTGTCAATCACCGTCTGTTTAGTCGGTGGTAAAAACATTGAGGGAGAACCCGAGGACAACTTTACTGACAAGCAAAAGGAAGCCCTCAAAGAATTAATCACCCTATCTAGAAAATTGCACCCAGACCTTGTGGTCCTTGGGCGCAGAGAGGTTCGCAAGCAACGGACCACAGGACCCGCGCTTGACCTCACACCTTTTAGATAGGAGCCGCTATGGATACTCAGGAAACGAGTTCACTAATTAGTCATGGCCCATGCGATAACTGCGGGTCATCTGATGCAAACGCTGAGTATTCGGACGGTCACTACTATTGTTATTCGTGTGAGACCCACACGCCCAGCGCGGGTGGTGAAGCGAAAACGACCCCGAGATTAAGTCCTGATCTAATTCCCATTGGCAGCTATCAGGCTCTTGCTAAACGCAAGATCACTGAGGCAACCGCCAAGCGGTTTGGCTACAGTCTTAGCACCTTCAAAGGTCAGACCGTCCAAGTTGCCAACTACAAACGCAATGGACAAATCATTGCCCAAAAGATCAGGTTCCCCAACAAAGACTTCTTGATGTTGGGCAATGCCAAAGAGAGTGGCCTCTTCGGTCAGCACCTTTGGCGAGATGGTGGTAAAACTCTATGTATAACCGAAGGGGAAATTGATTGCCTCACGGTGTCCCAAGCGTTGTCTAAAGATAACAAGTGGCCCGTGGTTTCCATACCCCAAGGTGCCGCTGGTGCAGCGAGGGCAATCAAACGCGAACTAGAGTTTGTATCCAGCTACAACAAAGTTGTCATTATGATGGACAACGACGAGGCGGGACGCAAAGCGGCGAAAGAAATCGCCATGTTGCTCAAGCCCAATCAAGCATTCATAGCAGAGTTTCCCGCCAAGGATGCTTCTGAACTTATGATGGCTGGTCGCACACAAGACATTGTGACCGCCTTCTGGGAAGCCAAACCCTACCGACCTGACGGGATTATCCAAGGCTCAGACCTGTGGGAGAGTTTAACCCAAGAGGACACCACGGAAAGTATAGCGTGGCCCTACGAGGGTCTTAATAGACTGACGCATGGGTTGCGGCGGGGTGAACTGGTTACGCTCACCGCTGGATCAGGTGTTGGTAAATCACAGGTTTGCCGCGAGATTGCTTATCATCTTATCAAACAAGGTGAGACCATTGGCTACGTTGCTCTGGAAGAGAACGTAAAGCGCACGGCGCTGGGCCTCATGGGATTGGCAATTAACAAACCTTTACACTTATCAAAAGAAGGAGTGACTAATGCTGATCTCAAGTCTGCTTTCGACGACACCGTTGGTTCTGGTCGTGTTTACCTCTACGATCATTTCGGCTCTATGCTTGCGACCAATCTTCTCGACAAAATCAGATACCTTGCCAAAGGCTGTGATGTTGGCTGGGTTATCCTCGATCACCTCAGTATTGTGGTTTCAGGCATTGATGATGGCGATGAGCGGAAAACTATCGACGTTCTAATGACGCAACTAAGATCGCTTGTCGAAGAGACAGGTATCGGGCTGATCCTTGTTTCACACTTGCGGAGACCAGAAGGTAACCGTGGGTGGGAGGAAGGTCTAATCACAAGTTTGAATGCCCTTCGTGGAAGCGCATCAATCGCGCAGTTGTCAGACTCCGTAATTGGACTAGAGCGCAATCAGCAAGACCAAGAGACTGCCAACCAAGTCACCGTGAGGGTCCTCAAGAACCGCTTCTCTGGTGAGACAGGCGTAGCGACAACCCTCTACTTTGATAGGGTAACTGGTCGCCTGTCTGAGCATGAATTTGTGAGCGACGAATTCAATGAATACTGACGAAATCTTTGAAAAGGCTGAGATGTTCTGCGTCTTAGCCGCTCAAGACCCAGACGTATATACAGAAGCATATACGCACTGGAACACCCTAGCACAGCAACACGAACACACAGGATGGAAAGTCATGCGCGGTAAAACTCAACACGACAAGATTATGAACCACCTACAAAAAGCGGGATCAATCACAGTCCGCGAGGCTCTGGTGGAATACTCAATTCAATCTTTGACCAAGCGTATCCAAGAGTTGCGCGGCATGGGTCACAATATCGTGTCGAAAGTTAAACAGCACCCAATCACGGGGCAACGATACACACGATACACACTTCAATCCTAATCTCAGGGGGCCGATATGAGCGTATATGTAGGCGACATTGAGACCGATGGTCTGTTGGATACACTGACCAAGGTTCATTGTTTGGTGCTGCAAGACGTAGACACCAAAGAGGTGTTCTCATACGGCCCCAACGAAATTCAAGAGGGGCTTGCCCGTATGAAGTCAGCAACTAAGCTGATCTTTCACAACGGTATCAAGTTTGATTTCCCCGCACTTGAAAAGGTTTACCCTGACTTTCACATTGAACGTGACAGGGTAATCGACACCCTAGTATGCACTCGCCTTATCTGGACCAACCTAAGTGACACGGATGGTGGTAGGATTGCAGCGGGAAAGATTGAACCGAAACTAAGAGGTTCTCATTCGCTGGCGGCGTGGGGCAAACGTCTAGGGGTCTTGAAGGGTGACTTCGGTCAATCTACGGATTGGTCTGAATGGTCCCCCGAGATGCAGAAATATTGCGAACAGGATGTGGCTGTCACTCTTAAACTGTGGGCAGTTATCTCAGCAAAGGAGTATTCTGCCACCGCACTAGACCTTGAACACCAAGTGGCTTGGATCGTTGCGGAGCAAGAACGTCATGGGTTCCTATTTGACGTAGCTAAGGCAGAGAAACTTTTGATGCACCTCCAACAAGAACGTGCAAAGATTGAGGCTGACTTACAAACCATATTCGACCCGTGGTATTCTGCTGTCGAAGAGAAGACCCCAAGCAAGACCATCAACTATAAAACTATTGATCGTCATTCTGTTTGGGCTGGTGCGCCCTATACAGTCATAAAGCAAAATGTGTTTAATCCAAACTCTAGGATGCACATAGCTGACCGCTTGATTGCAAAGTATGGCTGGAAACCCTCAGAGTTTACACCTGACGGTCGCGCCAAGGTAGACGAGAGTGTTCTTGAGGAACTCCCGTATCCAGAGGCGCAAGCAATCGCCAAATCTCTGATGCTACAAAAAAGGATCGGACAGATTGGTGAGGGCAATAATGCGTGGCTCAACCTTGTTGGTGACGACAGCCGTATCCGCGGTGCAGTGAACACTAACGGTGCTGTCACTGGTCGCATGACACACAATTACCCTAACGTAGCCCAAACCCCTTCGGTTGGGAAACCATACGGTAAAGAGTGCCGTGAGTTGTTTATGGTTCCTAAAGGTAAGAAGTTGGTTGGTGTTGACGTTTCGGGTCTCGAATTGCGGATGCTGGGTAGTTACCTCCATCGTTTTGACAACGGTGCTTATGGTAACGAAGTCGTCAACGGCGACATCCACACCGTCAACCAAAAGGCTGCGGGTCTCCCGACAAGGAACCAAGCAAAGACTTTCATCTATGGTTTCCTCTATGGCGCTGGGGCTGCGAAGATCGGCTCCATCGTCGGTAAGGGTCCCAAGGAAGGTCAGAAACTCAAGACCAAATTCCTCGACCAGACCCCAGCGTTAGCCAAGCTAATCGACGCGGTTACCTCTGCGTCCAAGCGCGGTTTCCTCAAGGGTCTAGATGGTCGTGAGTTACATATCCGCAGTAGCCATGCGGCCCTAAACACCCTCTTACAATCAGCGGGGGCATTGGTGTGTAAACGCTGGGCTGTCGAGATGGACCTCGCTTTGCGTGAGCGGGGCCTAAAGCACAAGTGTCAAGTCGTGGCAAATATTCACGATGAACACCAATACGAATGCGACGAAGACATAGCGGAACTGGTGGGCGAACTCTCTGTTCAGTCGATCAAGAAAGCGGGTCACTTTTTCAACATAAAGGTAGAATTGGATGGCGAAGCAAAGATCGGCAACAACTGGTATGAAACCCACTAACCCACCAAAACCAAAGGCTCTCCCGAAGGTGTGCGGAACTTGTCACTATCTAACCTCCCAAGGTGGTGATCGGTTTCGCACACACTTTTGTCGGAGATACCCAAAAACAGAAATCGTAACGCCTGATTACTGGTGTGGAGAGTGGAGTGCCAAAGATGAGTAGGACAATACTGATCGACGCAGACATTACCTGTTATCAAGTGGCGGTTACCAACGAGGAACCAACACGTTTTGATAGCGGTTTGTGGGTCCTGTGGGCAGACGAGAACAAAACTAAACAAGATTTCGATGAAGCGATTGATGCAATCGTGGAGAACACAGAGGCAGATGATTACATCCTGTGCCTAACGTCTGAACACAATTTCCGTAAGGACATCCTGCCTTCCTACAAGGGTAACCGCAAGGAAACCCGAAAGCCCATGATGCTCCCATTCTTGCGGAAGCATATTATGGATCACCACCGTCACGAAATCCGCGAGGGTCTTGAGGGTGATGACCTTATGGGTATCTATGCGACAAACCCGAACCTTGACGGTGAATTCGTTATTTATTCTGCCGACAAGGACATGAAGACCATTCCTGCCTTGCTTTGGTCTGTTGAGGACGGGATGCCTGTCAAGATTAGCGAAGAAGAGGCTAATCGTAATTGGTTACTCCAAACCTTAACTGGTGACACCACAGATGGTTATAAAGGGTGTCCCAATGTTGGCCCCGTGGCAGCAAACAAAATCCTAGACAAAGATTGTAGCTGGTCGGCGGTTGTCGCTGCATACGAAAAGGCTGGCCTCACTGAACGTGATGCTCTGCAACAAGCCCAAGTCGCCCGTATCCTACGGTTCGACAATTACGACTTTGACACAAACACGGTAAAGGTGTGGACCCCATGAAACCTATGGATATTGTTGAGCCTGTTGACGATATGTCCGCTTACTACAGCGAAAAACAACCGTGGCTTCCAGACATGGAACCGTATGACGATGTAGTGAATAAACCTGCACACTACACCCGTTACGCTATTGAGCCTGTCACGTTCATCATGCGTAACGATCTACCCTTCCACACAGGTAACATTGTCAAATACGCTGTTCGTGCTGGATACAAACTCTACCCAAACCAAGACGAAGTAGAGAGCGAAATCACCGACCTCAAAAAAGTAATCCGATATGCGGAAATGCGTATCAACCTTTTGAATGGTGAAATGGAACTATAAAGGTGCGTAAGAAAACCTATAATGAAAAGGTGCGAGAGGCGTCCGACAACAAACGGGTTCTGCCTCTCGTTCCCAAAAACCCCGCCCAGAAGAATTATATTGAGTGCATTTACAGGTTCCCACAGGTGTTCGTCACAGGACCCGCTGGGACAGGTAAGACCTACATTGCTGCGGCTATTGCGGCAGACCTGTTCAACCGTAAGCAAATCTCAAAGATTATCCTAACTCGCCCAAACATTCCCGCTGGGAAATCTTTGGGCTTTTTTGCGGGAACTATCGAAGAGAAAATCGCTCCTTGGGTCGTTCCTCTCACAGAGGTTCTTGAAGAACGCTTGGGTAAGGGACGCTATGAGATTGCGGTAAAACGCAAGGACATTGAGATTGTTCCTTTTGAGGTCATGCGTGGTCGATCCTTCAACAACGCCTTTGTCATTCTTGATGAAGGACAGAACCTAACGCCACACGAAATGAAGATGTTTCTCACTCGGATAGGTGAGGACACAAAAGTTATCGTGAATGGTGATTTGTTACAGCATGACCTCAAAGATCACTCGGGTCTAGCAGTGGCTATAGACTTGATATTCAAACATAATATTGAGGCTGCGGTGTGTAACTTCACCCACGATGACGTTGTTCGATCTGGTATCTGCGCCCAATGGACCCGTGCTTGGGGATAATCTTAACCATTACTAGACCTAGAAGGGTAACCTTATGTCTCAAATTCCCATTATTGATAAACCGCTGATAGATTATCTGGCCCATATGTATCCAGATGTTTCACCTGAACTGTCCATGACAGAACGTGAAATCTTCTTTCGTCGTGGTGCTGTTGATGTAGTTCGCACACTCCGTCGAATTTATGCGGAACAGAATGAGAATATCTTGGAGGACCAAGATGACATCTAGAGGATACTTGAAAGGGAAATTGCTACCTGTGTTCAACACGGAGGCAATCGACCAACATTGGTCGGAAGTGGGGGTTCTTTTAGAACGTATCGTGGATGAAAAAGTAGGCCACGATGACATCTATAATTTAATCTCCACAGGCGAGTGGATACTATGGTTGTGTCAGGTCCCCGAGACAGGGGAGATTACCACAGTCATAGTCACAACTTTCATACAATACCCAAAGATCAAGAACCTTAGGATCATCTTTCTCTCAGGTGATGACGAAGATTGGTCTTTCGGTATCGAAACATTTGAAGACTTCGCTCGTATCAATAAATGCCACGATGTTGAAATTCTCGGTCGAAAGGGCTGGGAGAGAACCCTTCGTGATCGTGGTTATGAATTTCAGAACGTAACCCTAAGGAAACGGATAGCTTAAATGTTCCTAAATGATTTACTAAAGCCGACCATTGCCTTCAATTCTTCGGGCGGTGGCGGTGGTGGTGGAAGCAGTAACAGCGGCGGTAGCTCGTCTAAAACAAAATCCTCGCCCAAACCCGCCGAGAAATCGTCAAGTGGGGGTAAGGGAGGCAAGACAGCGACAACTTCGACTAAATCTTCCGCCCCGAAGACATCTCCGCGCCCTGTGGCGCGACCGACTACTCCTGCGCCCAAAGCGGCCCCTAAACCCGCAACAGACCCCCGTGCTGCCTCTTACAAACAGTATGCGGACTCCATGAAGGCGGCTAACATTATGACGCTGGGTGGTAAACAAACCCCTGCGGAGCCTTATAACGCTGGTAATCCCGCGATTTTTAGCACCAATTCCAAAGGCAGCACAATCACTGGCGCTCTGGACCCGAGCAAACCGCCTTCAATGGCTACAAACAAAGACGGGTCTCTGTATGTGCCTTACAACGGTAAGGACGCACACAACCCCAATGCTGTTTCAAAGAACAATCCAACGGGTGCCACGATTACCCGCAGCACAATCCCCGACAACGAAAAAGCTGTGACGCACGTTAAGGACACCGCTGCTAAAGTGGACGCCTATAACGGGGTAACTGCCCCTGCTCCTGAACGCGCCCCCGACACCGCCCCTGTAACCGCTCCTGAAACGACAGACCCCCGTGATGGTGTCGGTGGTGGTCGTGATGGTGGCGGTTCCGCAAAACGCAGCGCGTCCAAGACCGTTGAAGACAAAATCACTGTGCGCCGTAAGGCCGAAGGTGTGGATCGCTATAAAGTCCGTAAGGACGCTAATGGTGCGCCGCAGAACCCTATGGCTATCAATCGCCGCGCAGCTAAGACTAAGTAAGGGAGGTAGATATGTGTTTCTTTCAGCAACCTAAAGAGCCGCCGCCCCCTCCGCCCCCGCCTCAGGCACCTCCCGTCCTTGAGCAAAATGCACCGCAACTGAGCGAAACTGGTGAAGATAACACTTATCTGGATCGCCGCTCTCGCGGGTTCAAGCAATACAAGATTGATCGTCGCAACGCTATGATGAGCGACACCTCCAAACTTGGCGGCGTGTTCCAAGCGCAAAAGGGCAATTACTAATATATTCGGAAGGGTAAATCGTGCATAACGGCGAAAATAACTGCGCTAAGAAATACGAGAACCTTTCCTCGCACAGAACGACATATCTAGAACGGGCAAGAGAAGCGGCTAAACTAACAATCCCTTCTCTTGTCCCAGAGGAAGGTCATAGCGCAACCACCAAACTTTACACTCCATATCAGGGTGTCGGGGCGCGTGGTGTGAACAACCTAGCCTCTAAATTGTTGCTTTCCCTTCTACCCCCGAATTCTCCATTCTTTGCAATGCGTCTTGATGATTTCACAATCCAAGAATTAGCGCAGTCGGAAGGAGCAAGGGCCAAAGTAGATGAGGCGCTCAATAAGTATGAACGTGCCGTAATGACCGAGATTGAAAACTCGGGTATGCGGTCGCCAATCTTTGAGGCACTGAAGCAACTGATTGTCGCAGGGAACGTCCTTCTCTACTTACCCCCTGAGGGTGGCGCACGGGTATTCCCGCTGTCTCGTTATGTAGTGAAACGCGACCCTATGGGCGAGGTCATTGAGGTTCTCGTTAAGGAAACCATGTCACGGGCTACTCTACCCGAGGACATTCAAGAAATGTTGCAAACTAAGGAAGGTGATCTTCCTAGTGAGCAAAACAAGAAATCTGACGAAGTTAATCTTTACACCAAGATGTATCGTGAGGGTGAGAAGTATATTCTCTACCAAGAAATTGAAGGCGTCATTGTTCCTAATTCTCAGGGTAAATATCCCTTAGATAAGGCACCTATGTTGGCGCTTCGGTGGACCCGTATTGATGGTGAAGATTACGGACGATCCTACGTCGAAGAATATATTGGCGACCTCATTTCACTTGAGGGTCTCTCCAAGGCTATTCTTGAGGCGTCTGCGGTATCCGCAAAGGTCGTGTTCATGGTCGCCCCTAATGGCACCACACGGGCGCGAGATATTGCAAGGGCCGACAACGGTGGGATTGTCTCAGGTAACGCCGCCGAGGTGTCCACACTGCAAGTATCGAAACAGGCAGATATGTCTATCGCTTCGTCTACGGCAGAACGGATCACTGAGCGTCTGTCCTTTGCGTTCTTGATGAACTCAGCAATTCAACGTGCTGGTGAACGTGTAACCGCCGAAGAGGTTCGTTACATGGCAGGGGAACTTGAGGATGCTCTGGGTGGTGTTTACTCCATTCTTAGTCAAGAATTCCAACTACCATTGGTCAACCGCATTATCGCTCGTATGACCAAGAAGAAACGGTTGCCGCAACTTCCCAAGGGTGTTGCCAACCCGACTATCGTTACTGGTCTTGAGGCGCTGGGCCGTGGACATGATATGAATAAATATCAAATGTTCCTGAACGCTCTTGCACCTCTAGGACCTCAGGCTGTCGCGCAGTTTATGAACGTGGGAGATTACATCACTCGCGTGGGGACTGCATTGGGTATCGACATGGATGGCCTAATCAAATCACAAGAACAGATGCAACAAGAACGAGAGCAAGCGATGCAGGTGATGCAGCAACAGCAAATGGCTGAGATGGCTAAATCTGCAACTGGTCCTGTGGCTAAAGAAGCCGCTGGTGCCATTCGTCAAGCTGTCGCGGGAAATGGTGAATAAATATGGCTGAATCAGTAGTTATCGACACCTCGGGGGAAACCGAGGGTCCTAGCTTGGAAGAACAGGCGGCGGCAATGGACGCCGAAAGCCAAGGGCAAGAACAACCAAGTGACCGCCCTGAATGGCTCCCTGAAAAGTTCAATTCCGCAGAAGATATGGCACGGGCGTATGCTGAACTAGAGCAACGCATGGGGTCAAATAATTACGAAGCGGAAGAGGATGATGCCCGAGAAAGTCTTGAGAATGTTGGCGTTGACTATGACGCACTTTCGCAAGAATTCTGGGACACTGGTGAACTATCGCCAGACAGTTATGATCTTCTCGAACAAGCGGGTATTCCGCGAGAGATTGTCAATAGCTACATCCAAAGCCAGCTTAACATGGTCGATACGCAACGTAATTCGATTATGAATGAAGTCGGCGGTGAAGACGGTTACCGTGAGTTGACCGCATGGGCCGCTGATAACCTTGATGATGCTGAAATTGACTATTTCAACAGCGTCATGGACACCAACGATTTCCAAGCAATCCAAATGGCAGTCCGTGCCGTTTCCGCTCGTCGTGACGCTGCGGTTGGTATGGAACCCTCGCGCAATCTGTCTGGCAGTTTGAAAGGTGGCGGTGGTGGGACTTACGATAGTGTCGCTCAACTTATGACCGATATGCAAAGTAAGAGTTATGAAACTGATCCCGCCTTCCGCGCTATGGTCGAAGCCAAGCTTGCACGGTCAAACATTCTGTAAGGAATAAACATGAGCAAATCAGGACGGGTCTATTCAGACTATGATAAAGAGTATCAGGCTCGTCCTGAACAAGTTAAGAAGCGCGTTGCGAGAAACGCCGCTCGTCGGATGATGATCAGTAAACACGGTAAGTCTGCTTTATCAGGTAAAGACATTGATCACTCCGATGGTAACGCCACTAACAACTCTTCAAACAACTTGAAAATCATGGATCGCTCTGCAAACAGGGCAAAAAAGTAGGGGACCTTCGGGTCTCCTCACCACGCCGCTTTTAAGTGGGTGGCGAAACAGGAACACTCCAAGGCCACGGGTGTTCCCTTTTTTTCATCTAACTCAACCATAAGCAAACGAATACGTTGAGGCCCCTTACGAGGGAGAACCTTAATGGAAAGAGCGCGAATAGGTGACGTTAGAAATCTAACTAACAACCTAAACTCTTTTCCAAGGTAAATTAAAATGTCTAACGCAAACCCGTCCCGTCTGGGTCAGGCTGGCTTGGCAGGGGATACCAATGCCCTGTTCTTGAAAGTCTTCTCGGGCGAGGTCATGTCCACTTTCAACGCCAACACGGTGATGAAAGAGAAGACCCGCATCCGTTCGATCAAGAATGGTAAGTCGGCTCAATTCCCTGCAATCGGTAAGACCGTTGCGGAATACCACACCGCTGGCACTGAAATTCTTGGCAACAACATTGAACATGGTGAGAAAGTTATCACCATTGATGACCTGTTGATCGCCAACACGTTCATTGCCAACATTGATGAAGCGAAGAACCACTACGATGTTCGCGCTGAGTATTCGAAGCAAATGGGTCAGGCTCTTGCCCAGACCTACGACCGTAACCTTCTGTCCATGTCGATTAAAGCCGCCCGTGATCCTTCGGGCCTCGGCGCTGGTGTCGCTGGTCAAGACAATGCCTCTTCGGTTAATCTTGGTTCGGCTTCGCCCTCGACCGCTGACATTGTTACTGGCATTTATGATGCCGCTGCAACGCTGGATGAGCGCAATGTCCCCGAAGCTGATCGTTTTGTAATCGTCAAGCCCTCGATTTACTACGCTCTGGTTCAGGACGACAAGCTAATCAACCGTGACTTCGGTGCCAATGGTTCCTACTCGGATGGCACCGTGATGAAGGTTGCAGGCATGACCATCGTCAAGTCCAATAACCTCTCCGTTGATCACGTTTCGGCTACCGCATACCCCGATTTCAGCTCCAAATACGCGGTTGACGCCTCGGACACCTCGGCTCTGGTTATCCAGCGTCAGGCTCTTGGCACTGTTCAACTGATGGATATGGCTACCGAAATGGAATACGACATTCGTCGTCAAGGCACCCTCGCGGTGTCGAAGATGGCTGTCGGCCACGGTGTTCTGCGCCCCGAGTGCATCATCGAACTCCGCGCTGCGGTCTAATCCATTCATGGACCTCTCTAGGCTCTCTAGAGGGGTCCTTTTTTACATTTATAGGATTACTCATGGCAACTCTTTTGACCCCAACGACTGAACTTGAGGCAGTCAACGTGTGCCTTGCGAACATTGGCGAGTCGCCAGTGAGTGCCATTACGGGTGACATTACCGTGGACGCCGCTCTTGCGAGAGACCTAGTGCGTCAGGTGACCCGCGAAATTCAAGCACACGGTTTCTATTGGAACACAGAAATCGACTACGAACTAATTCCTAATACCGCTAAGAACCTCGTTCTCCCCGCAAACATTCTCTCGGTTGACACTACGTCTGAGGATAAGAACCAAGACCTCGTAGCCCGTGGTCGTCTTATGTATGATCGCGTGAAACACACCTACACCTTTGATGCTAAAGTTAAGGTGGACATGATCGTGGCATTGTCCTTTGACGAACTCCCTGAGATTGCACGGCGATACATCACTGTTCGCTCCGCTAGGATTTTCCAAGAACGGATTATGGGTTCTGGCGCTGTTTCGTCCTTCAACTCCTCCGATGAAGATATGGCCCGTGCTGCACTAATGGCTGAGGCTATGGATGTTGAGGATAACAATATGCTTTCGGGCAGCATCGCTGTCTCTGGTATCCTTTCCCGAACCGCCTACTAAGAGGTTAAATCATGCCCCTAGTTTCGACCACGGTGTCCAACCTGATTAGTGGTGTGTCTCAGCAACCCGCTCCGCAACGCCTACGCACTTCTGGTGAAGAAATGACCAATGCGTATCCGTCTGTTGTGGCTGGACTTCAAAAGCGACCACCGACCGAATTTGTTGGTCCCCTAAACTCTACTGTCGCCAATGATGACGCTACCGCTGTTCACATTATTAACCGTGACTTTGACGAAAGATATATCGTCATTGGTGGATCAGGGGACTTAGAAGTCTATGATACGGCTGGCAACAAGAAGACCGTAACTTTCCCAGATGGTAAATCTTACCTACCCACAACCAATATGTGGAAGAAACTTAGGTTTGTTACTGTTGCTGACACCACCTTTGTGTTGAACACAGAGAAAATTGTTTCAACCAACACTCTCACCGAGACCCGTGCAAATCCTTATGCAACCGCCTCGGTATTCATTAAACGCGCTGTTGCGTCAACAACCTATGCTGTTTACATCAACGGGGTTCTTGCGGCAGAAACACAGACCAACGATAACACGACCGCATCTACGGCTCTTGAAGGCACCTCTGAGATTGCCAACGAACTAAAAGCGAGTGCGATTTCCAAAGGCTATTCTAACGCCACTTGTTACGGACCTGTCCTTACTTTTACTATTCCTGTGAATGCTAAAATTCAGGTGCTTGACCAGTTTGGCGGTAACGCTATGGAAGCCTTTACTGCCCGTGTTCAGTCTTTTGACAAGCTGCCACCGTCCGAAGCCGAAGGTCGCCTTGTGCAAATTAAAGGTAACCTCAACGATACCACAGAAGACTATTGGGTCGAGTATGAGAACGGTGTCTGGGTTGAAACTGTCGGCTATGATGCTCGTCAGGAACTTGATCCCGCCACGATGCCCCATGTTCTTATTCGGAACGCCAACGGAACCTTTACCTTCCAGAAGCACAGCTATGCAGAACGCCGTGTTGGTGATGATGACACAAACCCTCCACCTACTTTTGTTGGGCAGAACATTAACTCTCTGTTCCTCTTCAAAGGTCGCTTGGGCTTCTTGAGTGAAGAGAATGCCATTATGTCCGCCGTGGGGGAACTAGAGAACCTCTATAGAACCACTGTCGTTCAAGTATTCTCGTCGGATCGCATTGACGTTGCTTCTATCACTGGTCGTGTGAACAACCTGTATCACGCGGCAATCTTCTCAGACACCTTGGTGCTATTTTCGGATAGTCAACAATTCAAGATGACCTCTGAGCAAGTGTTGTCGCCCACCTCCGTAGGTATTGTTCCGTCCACCAAGTTTGCGTGTTCGCCCTATACTTCACCAGTTGCCTCTGGTCCGATTGTGTTCTTCGTGACCAACGGTTCCACACACTCTACAGTCAGAGAATTGTATATCGACGAAGAGTTGAAGACCGTAGACGCGGATGAGATAACTGTTCAAATCCCTAGTTATATTCCAAACGATGTCCGTTCTTTGGCGGTATCGACCTACGACGATGTTATGGTCTGTCTCTCCGCTTTGGAGCCTAACAAACTTTATGTCTACAAATGGTATAACTCCGCTGGTGAGAAAGTTCAGACCTCTTGGTCGAATTGGGACTTCGGTCCTGATGTAACCATTATGGGGACGCAGTTTCTCGAAGACTACCTCTACATCGTCTATAAAGTTGGCGGTCAGATGTATCTGGACAAGATGTTCTTGGATACCAAACCTATCGACAAGGCCCTGTTGGATCATCGTCTTGATGAAACACAAATGACCTTGACTTGGAATGCCGCTAACAACCGCACTGAAATCACGCTTCCTTATGATTATCCTTCGACCCTTGAGTTTTACAAGATGAACAATCCAAAGGGTCAGAAGCTAAACGTGACTAAGGTTAGTGACGACACATATCACCTAGCGGAACTTAACGCGACCTCTTGGCAAATTAACGCGGGTGTTCCTTACACCTTTGAATACATTTTCTCCCCACAATACATTAGAGAAAACACCCCAACAGGTGAGGCGGCTATTCAAGAAGGCCGCGTTCAGCTTCGATATATGTCTCTGATCTATATGGACACTGCGTATTTCAAGGTAAGAGTTACGCCTAAAAATAACGACACATTCGAACACCTCTTCAATGCCCGTATCTTGGCTGATGAGGACAACATAGCTGGTCTTATGCCGCGAGACACGGGTGAATTTAAGTTTCCCGTGTTTGCTCAGAATGACCGAGTGGAAATCAAGATTGTAAACGATAGTGCCTTCCCCTGCGCCTTCGGGTCTATGGAATGGACAGGTATGTATATCGGCAAAACACAGAGGCTCTAATGACAGGTTACGTCCGTCCAACGCTGGAAAAAGACTTAGGTCACCTAGCGGAAAACTTGAGGGACGAAGACGTAGCAGAATTGAAAGCCTCAAGCGGTCTGGAACCTTATAAGGGGCTAGAAATGGGCTTTAGGTTTTCAAGACGCTGCAACACGATGTGTCTAGAGAACGGCACCCCTATAGGTATCTATGGGGTTGCTGATGCAAAATATAAAGGTCTGGGGTCTATCTGGATGTTAGCAACCCCAGACTTACTCAAAGAGCAACGACAGTTTTTGAGAGAATGCAGAGAGGGTATCTCTGAGATTTCTCAGGGGTATTCGTGTGTATTCAATTACACAGACGCACGAAACACGGTCCACCATAAGTGGCTGAAATGGTGCGGGTTTACCTTCATCAATGAACATAAAGACTTCGGGAAAGACGGTGAGCCTTTCTACGAGTTTGTGAAAATATTGTAGGAAATAGATATGGACCCAATTACACTGGCTGTCTTATCAGGCGGCTTTAACCTACTGGGAAGTATCGCAGAGGTAAACGCCCAGAACCAAGCGGCCCTAAACAATGCAGCCGCAGCCCGTAGGACCGCTGCATACAAGCAAGATCAGGAAATGGAGAGTTTTGTCGAATACAACCGACAACTCCTAATGACCGCAATGGATCGTGCGTTGACTGCAAGATCAAACACCGACCTTGCCTTTGTGAGTATGTTTGAAACTGGCGGCGGCGGTCGCGCAATGATCGACATGATTTCTGAGCGTAACTCCGTAGAGGCTCGAAACCTCTATCGTGACCGACTTGAGCGGGAAAGTCTGAAAATCCAGACAAACCGCAACCTCAAGGGTTACCAAGAGGAAGCCAAGGCGCGGATCGCTGGTGTTCCAACCACTTCGCTAAACCTCGGACACATAGCCAAGGCTGCTACGTCTGGTTTGCCGTTTTTGACGTAAGGAAACTCAATGGCACGAATTACACCTGATGTCCCCCAACGTGGGGCCTCGCAGAACCTATTGCGTGTCATCGACAACTACTATCGCCCAGCGCGTGACGTTGTTGGTGAACGGGCAATGTCTGAGGGATTTTCCGCTGTCTCTGGTTTCTTTGCAAATGAAGCTAGGAAAGCAAAAGAACAACAACTTCAAGAAATCGCACTAAAGGGTCAGGCAGATGCTACGGCGGGTCTTGATCCTGATGCTGAACTTTCTGCGGTGCGTAACGGCCTTCTATTCCGCTCTAACTCTCGGGCTTACAACCAAGCCTATAACGAGACTATGGGGCGCAAGGCTGCAATAGAATTCAAAGACACAGCCACGCTCGACTATGAGCGTTCAGGCATGAAATATAGCACGGACCCCAACAGGTTTCGTGAATGGATGAACGAAAGGGTCCACGGGTTCCTCACTGATGAGGCCCATAACAACCCTTACTTCCTCGCGGGGGCCATGCCCTATATTGAGCAAACCACGTTCAATATGTCTGCGGCCCACATGAGTAACATTTCGGCTCAGATGGAACGCAATCACCTCGCGGCAATCCAGAAGCAAGCCGATGATGAAATCCTCAAAATCACCACAGGTGAAGCAACTATTGAAGAGGTCATTGGGAAGCTGTCTGGTCTGAATGGACAAGCGTATGGGACAGGTTTGTCTGGGCCTCGCGCAAGGGCGGCTTTGCTTTCATCCTATCTCTCGGTGGCTGACGCCACGAACAACATTGAAATGATACAGGCGCTCTTGGATGCCCGTGAAAGCGGTGATCTTCGCCTCACACCAAAAGAGTGGAATGACCTCGTTAATCAGGGTGAGAGCATTGAGCGTGACATTAACTTCCGTATTGAGCAACAAAACCGTGCCGCGACCGCGCAGAAAGAGGCTGAGATTAGTTCCTTCGAAGAGTTGGTAACTGATTTCTACAACAATCCTGCGAATGCTGGGGCGTCTTTTCAGCAATTTCTACAGACCCCTATTTCTGATGGTGGGCCAACTATTGCGGAACAGATTAACGCGAGTAGCAACTCAACAGACATTTTGAGTGCGGCTAAAAAGGCTTACGAGACCGTCAACACAATCTATGAAGTTCCTAAAGGGCAAGAGTTAGGGAACAACCTCGCTATCTCGTCTGCGTTTGAAGATGGGACTATCAAAGACATTGGGTCTCTGTTGTCGTTTATGAGTAAAGCAAATAGCGATGGTTTCCGTTTCAACGATGCAAACTGGACCCACGCTTATTCTGAACTTGAGAAGCGCACGGGACCAGATGCACCTTACAATAGTCAAACCTACAAAGATTATCGTCGCTCTACGCTAAACCGCGCTATCGCCGCTCTTACTGCGACCGAAGAAGGTGGTCTCGCTATTTCGTCTTTGACGGGTGAATATTCAGGCAGCATGGCTGACGATATTACTATCAGGTTCCAATCTTATCTTGATGAGAACCTCGCGGCTACACCTAATCCAAGCCCTGCGGCAATCCGTGAGGCTATCTCAAAGGCCGAAGAACAAGTTATGGACTTCTATAAACAGAACGATCCCGACTTGTTCAATCAGCAATTTGAGCGGTTCCAAAAAGGCGTTGATGAAGGACGAATTTCTTGGACTTCTAACGAATACTTTGCGCGGGAAGCTGCTAGACTTGCGGAAGAGCAACTCGCCGCAGACGCTTTAGAGGCTCAACGCATCGTTGAAAATCGTGCTAATGGGTTCACTGAGCAAGGTGAGGTTCGTGACGACTTGAAACTACAGGCCGCTAACGACTTGTTGTTTGAAAGTAGCGAGAGCGAGCGGGTTCCTACAGTCATTAGCCCAGCGCAACAGGCGGCGGTTGATGCGGCGGCAGCGGCAGAGGCTGAACAAGCCCAGCGCGATGCACAAGCACAAATCGAAGCTGATGCACTGGCGGCACAACAAGAAGCTGATCGCCAAGCTGCTATTGCCGCTGATCAACAAATGATTAGCGATGTGGGCGCGGCTCTTTCGGCTCTCACGGACATCAATCTATCGGATGAACAATTCGATACTATTTTGACTGACCTTCAAGAGCGTTTCAACTTAACGGTCCCGACGAACTACGATGAGGTAGACTTCCTCATTCAAGACCTTGCCGCAGCCCAAGAAGAATCGGGAATTAGTTTGGATCAAGAAATGATGTCGAAGTTGATTGCGGCCGCTTTGAGACAATCACGACTAAAATAAGGTAGAACATGGACAATAACCAAGGACAACCCTCGCAAGAGGTATTGGATCGCTTGTTCCAAAACAGGAACGATCCGTATGTTCTTCGGGCATTCAATGACCGCTTTGGCGAGAATGCCGCTGAGAATTATCTGAACGGTAATGCAAGCGCCACTCTAGAGAATGAAGCCTTGGTTATCCCTGAGGCAGACATAGAATACCTCAAGAACAACGCTGATAACCCAGCAACAATTCGTGCTTTCGACAGGATGCACGGCGCTGGACAAGCAGAAACCATTCTAACTCAAAGAGCGGCTCCCCAAGAAACCTCGGGGGGCCGTGAAAACAGCCTTGCTTACGATATGTTTGTTCAAGCGCCGCTTGCTGGTGCAGAAGACATCGTGAATGGCCTAGCCAAGTTTGGCGATTGGGTTGGGGATACCGCCCTTGGACCTACTGGACGTTTTGTCTGGGGTGACGGGGAGGGTTTCCGCTGGATGACCGCCGAAGAGTTTCAGGCTGCTAAAGATGCTGGTCAGGTAGGTGAGGATAGCTTCAACTACGTTAATGACGCTGAAACAATGGCTGGTGGTTTTGTTCAGGGTGTGACTACCTTTGCTGTCCCTTACTTTGGGGCCTTCGGAAAGATCGCTAAGAGCGGTAAGATTTTCCAAGGTATCATGGCTGGTGCTGTGATTGACGGAACAATCATCAATCCAGATGACCCTAACCTAACTGGTGTAGCTGAAAGCCTTGGGCTTGACCTCGGGACTTTTGGTGACCTTCTTGCGACTGACCCCGACGATCCAGAATGGATGAACCGCGCCCGTAATATCGCGGAAGGCGGTGTTGCTGGTCTGTTTATCGAAAGTGTCTTCTATGGCCTCAAGGCTATGAAGGCCCAGAAGGCTGGCGACACTGAAACGGCGCAGGAGTTTCTCACACAAGCACAAGATGCTTCTCGGCGTATGGACGAACCCATAAACACAGCCGCAAAGGAAGCTATTGAGGACGCCCAAAGGACAGTAGAGATGACCAACCGTCTGTTCCCTAAGACGGATGTAGACGGTCAACTCTCACTCGACCTTGAGGCACCTAAAGGCCAAACCGTCGATCAAATCCGTCAGGCAATTAAGGTTCCCTATCGTCTAACCGCAGAACAGATTGAAAATATCCGTTACAGCACCCGACTAGCCGCGAGTGATCCTCAAGGCGCTGCACGGGCTGTCAAAATGTCCTTCCGCTCCGTTGATACCATGAACGACTTCGATGACGTTCTGGCTCAGATGGCAGCGGTCAAACACGTTATGGAAGATGAATTCCTTAAAATGCGTGGCGGGGACGTTCAGCGGTGGGACACGGTGAGAGCGCAGACCACGCGGCGAGTGCGTCACATGGCTGATATGCTCGACCAAGACCCCGAGAAATTCCTGAACGACATGACGGGTGGCTTCAAGGATGTTCCCTACCACAAGTTAGCCGCAGAGATTACCGCCAAGGACCAGATGCTTCTAGCAATGGAACTTGAGATTAAGGACCTCGCTCAGATGATCGAAAGCGGCAAGGTCGCTGGTAAATACCAAAGCATTGATGAAGCTATGCTTGCCTTCAACGCTCGTCGTGAGATTGCTGCAAACATTCTCATGTCGGTGGATGCTGCACGGGCCAACGTAGGCCGCGCTTTGAATGCTATGAAAATGACGCGGATTGCTGACCCCAAACTACGCCAGATGCTCCGTAACTCTGCGGAGAATTCTGACGCAAGGGCGATTGCTAAAGCTGTTGTGAACTCTGAGCAACCTCTCAAGACCTCTTTGCGCCTTGGTAAAAGTGTCCAGAAAACGATGGACATGGTAAACCATTTCAGGATCAACGCTCTGTTGTCTGGTATCGGAACCCAAGAGGTAAACCTTGTGGGTAACGCTATCAACTCCGTGATGATCCCGTTGCAGCAAATCATGGGCGGTCAGGTCAAGCATGGCGCACGAACCTTGATGTATCAGCTATCCTCATCACTTGAGGCGCTGCGTATGTCTGGTAAGGCGTTCATGGAAGACACCTCCATCCTAGATGTTCTTTCGACCAAGTTTGACGTTACTGACGACATTGCAAAAGGTTCCAAGAGCATACCCATGAAGGTCATTTCGGCCCCCTCTCGGTTCTTGTTGTCAATGGATGAATTCTTCAAGCAATCCACTTATCGTGGGCGAGTAATGGCAGATGCAGCGATGCAAGCTGACGTTGCGGGTCTCAAAGGCACAAAACGTGCGGACTTTATCCAGAAGTATCTCCGCGAAAGTTTCGGAACTAACGGTGAGGCAATCCGTGCGGATGCTCTCCTACAAGCCCAGCGCATTACCTTTACTGAGGCTCTTGAAAAAGGGTCGGCTGGGTGGAAGCTGCAACAGTTTGTTCGTGGTGAGGGTGGTAGTGCGGCGTTGTTCCGTTTCATCCTTCCGTTTGTGCGGACGCCTGTGAACATTCTAAGCCAATCATTCCAGAATATGCCTGTGTTGCAGTTTGCTTCCAAGCGGTTCCGCGATGATCTGTTTAGTAAAGACCCCCTCCGTGTGGCTCAAGCCCGTGGTAAGTTTTTGACGGGTCTTGCCCTAACTACCGTAGGGTATTTCCTTGCGGGACGCGGGGACTTCACGGGTTCTGGTCCTACAGACCCGCGTATTCGTGCGGAGTGGATGAAGAACAACCAACCGTATTCGATCAAGGTTCAGCGTGACGATGGCTCATTCTATTGGGTCAGCTATCAGCGGTTTGAACCTCTGGCAAACGTGTTGTCTGTCTTTGCGGACATTAACGAAATTGTCCGTGATCCATTCAATGAGCGCGAAAGTTCAAAGACCCACATTGCTGCGGCACTGACCTTGGCGGTCGCTGAGAACACTGTGAACAAGACGTTCACCCGTGGTCTTTCCGACCTGTTCAATATGATGGTTGGTGATCCCATTAAGTCTGAGCAAGCCTTCTACTCTATGGCTGGATCGTTTGTTCCTAACATTCTCAACCAAACCAACGGTGACGAAGCGTTCCGTGAGGTGCGTAGCATTTCTGACTCCTTCCTATCCCGCACTGGTCTTTATAATGAAGTTGATCCCAAGCGTAATGTTCTGGGTGAAATTGTAATGCGACCTACTGCCAAGTATGACCCACTCGGTCTTGCAAATATCGGTAACTACCGTGAGGCAGATGTGGTCCTCGCTGAACTGAGCCGTGTTTCTATTCAGGACGGTTCGGCGTTCTCCCAAATAAGCCCCACTATTTATCTCGACGGTCGGAACCAAAGCCTACAGGATATTCCTTATGGTGATGGTCCTCAGTCGATTTACGACAAACTTCTCGAACAGATTTCGACTACGACTATCGACGGGAAAACTCTCAGAGAAACCCTCACTGAACTTATAGCTTCCGATGAATATAGGACGCGACTAATCGACGGGGAACGTGGGGTATCCTCTAGAGGAACCAAGGGCCAAGCAATAGGCCAAGTTATCACGGCGTTCCGTAATCAGGCTAAAAGTGAACTGCCTGAATATTTGGAACTGCTAAAAAGTAGCGAGGCTAGTCAGATTGACGCGCAGAGAACCCAGCTTCTCGAACTACGCCCGTCAATCTCTCGGAATAGCTTGGAACGCTTCCAAAGATTTAATGAAGTTTTCCCCAACCAATAGGATTTATAGATGGTAAAATATGCTGTGTCGGCGTATATCGCTGACGGTAATACTACGGACTATCTGATCACATGGGATTATCTAGACGAAGATCACATTGTGACTTACGTCAATGGCACTGCCAGTTATGATCCTACCTCAGATTTTACTGCAACAAAGATCAACTCAACTACCGTTCGTGTTACTGACGAATTTGGGGCGGCTCTCCCGTCTGGTTCAGAGATTGAGATACGAAGAGAAACACCAATTCAAAACCGCGCCGTTACCTTTAGTGACGGTTCGGCGCTTCTCGCGGAAGACCTAAACAAAAACTCCGATTATCTCCTGTATTCTATGCAGGAGGTTCTCGACACCGTGGAAGCTGCGGCTCAAGACGGTGCCTTGGCTGCACAGGTGGCGACTGAAGGTTTTCGAGACGAAGCTGAACAACACAAGATTGGCGCCCAAACCGCGCAAACTGCGGCTGAAACTGCCCGTAACACTACCCAGACCTACCTTGCCACCGTTCAGTCTGATGCAACCGATGCGGATAACCACCGCATTGCTGCGGCGGCAAGCGAGGCTGCGGCTCTGTCCAGTAAGAACGCTGCGGCGGCATCTCAAACAGCGGCGGCATCTTCCGCGTCTGCGAGTGCAACTTCGGCAGCGGCAAGTTTGGCCTCAGAACAAGCGAGTGCCGCAAGTCAAACCGCTGCGGCGACAAGTGCAACAAACGCTGCGTCAAGCGCCTCCGCCGCTCTATCCAGCAAGAACGCAGCGGCAGTTAGTGAAGCTAATGCGGCGGCGTCATTCGACAGTTTTGACGACCGCTACCTTGGCTCAAAGGCTTCGGCACCTACCGTTGATAACGATGGAAACGCTCTACTAACGGGCGCACTTTATTGGAACTCTACTTCAGACGAAATGTATGTCTGGAACGGGGCTTCTTGGGATACCTTCAACAGCACGTTGGGTATCGCAGACGCAGCTACGGGCGCTCAGATCACCATCACTGATGACAACACGACAATCAACCGTCTAAGGCTCACAGCAACAAACGATGCGTCAGTTGCAGGAACTTTACACGCCTTCCAGATCGGTGACGATACCGCTGACAACCTTATTATCGACGCCAATGAAATTATGGCGCGGTCTAACGGTGCATATGCGGTTCTTGCCTTTAACCCTGACGGTGGGGATGTTGTTTTCAACAGCAACACACCTCAAAAGATTACCATCGACTCCGCAAGTGGTGGTATCGAAATGCCTGGGTCGCTTACTGTTGATGCAGG
>Ga0222714_10000620_pt1 | contig 40652 bp, 42 predicted proteins | sample C33_3DmetaG_FD_165048 | JGI IMG/M metagenome (GOLD analysis project Ga0222714, IMG submission 165048) | Estuarine water microbial communities from San Francisco Bay, California, United States - C33_3D | ecosystem: Environmental > Aquatic > Marine > Unclassified | place: USA: California...
GACCAAGATCAGTACTGCGTCGGCCATTCGTGTTGACGGAGGACAATGACGGAGCTGTATGTGGCCAGTATATAAGCTCTGTCTGGTACTCGAGACAATACACTCCTGGTGACGAAGTGTGGCTCGGCGTGCAGGCAGTTGACGTAGTGAGCGGTGAAACATCTTTGCTCTCTTACGCTGAGCTGGATGTTATGGGATCAGTCGCGACGATGGCAGACGAGATCACGAACCTCGGCGAGGACGAGACAGTCATGTCAAGAGTATGTGCTACACGTGGTGGGCTCGGCATGTCGGTAAATGTGTCAGGCTCTAATGGCCCAAGCGGGCCAATATACGTCCTATTACATCCAGAATTCACAATGTTTTGAGCGAAACGCTGATTATCGTTGAATCTATTGCTTGCAAAATTGAACGATATAAACCGGAGTGACAGAAGGTATGAATAGTGAAAGATGAAAGTTCTTGTATTCGATACCGAAACGACAGGTTTACCTGCATCTAGGAACGTCTCAATAACCGAGACTGATAAATGGCCGTACATAGTGCAAATCAGCTGGGTGCTGTACGACACCGACGAACGAGTTCCGGTAGAGACGGTAGATCACATAATCGATTGCGAAGTGGAGATTCCAGAGGAGAGCACGAAAATTCACGGGATAACTAGACGTCGCGCATCGCTGCGCGGGATACCGATCTCAACTGCGATGGATGATTTTGATGACGTGCTGCAGCGTGCAGACATCGTAGTTGCTCACAACATCTCATTCGACAAGCGTGTGTACATGGTTGAGGCAATACGCAGGAGCCGAAGGCAATACTTCACGCGTGATGGTGTAAGGAAGCCTGAATACTGCACAATGAAGAACAACAAAGAACGGTGTGCGATCCAGGCAACAAACGCAAAAGGAGACACGTACCTTAAGTATCCGAATCTCTCTGAGCTGTATGAGCACGTGTTCGGGTACAGGCCTAAAGGTACACACGACTCGATGGCCGACGTGCTAATATGCTTGCGCTGCTACGTAGCACTAGAATATGGTTATGACATTCTGAAGACACATGCCAAGACGGCGCGCTTATTCGAGCTGCATTGCAGTTAGGCGCTGCACATCTAAGCGCTGCACATCTAAGCGCTGCACATCTAAGCGCTGCACATCTCACAAATTTCTTCTTCGCTCTCATTTTCAGCTGCATGCTCTTTAGGGCCGATCGTGAATTGTTGAGGCTGGTGCCTTGGTTTACGACGAAGGTAGTAAATACCAGTCTTCAAACCCTTCTGCCATGAGTAGAAGTGCATAGACGTGAGTGATTTGTATGTTGGGTCCTCCATCCACAAATTCAAGCTCTGAGATTGACAGATGTAGGCACCGCGATCGGCTGCCATATCTATCACTGCACGCATTGGGACTTCCCAGACGGTCTTGTACTTCTCTTTGATATGGTCGCTTAGGCCGTCGATGTGCTGCACGCTGCCCTTGTTTGCGACGATGCTATCTTTCAAATCCTGGGACCACACACCGAGTTCACTAAGCTCCTTCATAAGGTGCTTATTGACCACTACAAATTCTCCTGCGATTGTTCGACGTGTGTAGATGTTGCTGGTGAACGGCTCGAAGCATTCGTTGTTTCCTAGGATCTGGGACGTGCTGGCGGTCGGCATAGGTGCAACGAGTAATGAATTGCGTAGGCCGTGCTGCATCACGCGGTCGCGGAGTGCATTCCAGTCGTAGCGGCTGCCAGTTAGGTCTTTTTCCCATAGGTGTGGCTGAAGCTTCCCTTGAGATGCCGGAGATCCAAGGAAACTGGAGTATGCGCCTGCTGGTGTCCCAGATAGTGCAGCTTGAATCTCGGCGTAGATAGGCTTCAATGCGTGTACCTCGTCACAGATATCCCTAGGTAGTCGATCGCTGTACTCGCGTGACACACACAAAGGATCGTGGGCAGCGGCGCCAGCTGCGAAAATTCCATCCTCGGTTATTTGGTTGTGCGCGGCAATTCTCGACATCGATGCCTTGCGTTGTTCTGCGATCTCGACCGAGCTTTCCACAGCGGCGTGATATATTGTCTCGAATATCTGCGTGTTGAGTGCGCGCGCTTCTTGGCTCTCAAACGAACAGTCCATCATCGCGAAGACATCAGCAAGACCTTGCACGCCGATGCCGATAGGACGATGAAGCAGATTACTCCGGCGTGTCTTCTCAGTGGGATAGTAGTTGATATCGATGACCTTGTCGAGATTCTTAGTTACGACTTTCACCACCGAATGGAGTTTCTCGAAGTCATATGTCTTGTCGTCGCGTACGTACTTCGGTAACCCGATGCTTGCCAGATTGCAGACCGCTGTTTGGTCTTTGTCACTGTACTCGATGATCTCGGTGCAGAGATTGCTCGATCTGATAGTTCCCAGGTTCTGTTGATTGGACTTGCGATTTGCTGAGTCTTTGTAGAGCAAATACGGTGTGCCTGTTTCCATCTGGCTGTCAAGCACCTTGTACCACAGTTCCCTGGCTTTGACGGTTTTCTTGGCGCGCCCCTCGGCCACATATTTGTCGTAGAGCGCGCTGAAATCATCACCCCAAGCATCGGACAGGCCTTTGCAGATGTCCGGACAGAACAGGTGCCAGTCAGCATCGTCTTTCACGGCTTGCATGAACTTGTCAGGAACCCATAGGCCATAAAACAAATCACGTGCTCTCATTTCCTCATCGCCGTGATTCTTCTTCAAGTCAAGGAAATCGCAGATGTCCGCGTGCCACGGCTCGAGGTAGATAGCAAACGACCCATTGCGCTTTCCACCACCTTGGTCTACGTATCGCGCTGTCATGTTGAAAACGCGCAACATAGGCACGATTCCATTGGACGATCCATTAGTGCCGCGGATATGTGTGCCTGTAGCGCGCAGGTTGTGAACGTGCAGTCCAACACCTCCGGCCCATTTAGAGATACGGGCACATTCCTTGAGTGTATTGAAGATGCCATCAATGCTATCGTCCTCTAGTGCGACAAGGTAACACGAGCTTAGTTGTGGCCTGGGTGTGCCAGCGTTGAACAGAGTAGGCGTGGCGTGTGTGAAGTATCCTTGCGACATCAAGTCATACGTTTGCTTCACCAACTCCAAAGCGTTGTCGCCGCGGGGAACGTGACTCAGCTCGTGATGGATGCCGACTGCTACCCTCATCCACATGTGTTGAGGGCGCTCCACTATTACTCCGTTCGCCTTCATCATGTAGGCCCGCTCGAGTGTCTTGAACCCGAAATAGTCCACGGCGAAGTCGCGATCATAGTCGACGAATGCGTCGAGTTCTTCTCGATGCGTTTCAATGAACCTGAACACATTCTCCCCGATTAGTGGGCTATGTTCACCATTAGCATCCTTGAAGTTATACAGGACGGCCATCGTGTCCGCGAAACTCTCAGAGGTGTTCTTCTGATGATTAGATACGACAATTCTCGATGCGAGGGTGCCGTAATCAAGATGAACTGTACTCATTGATGCGCACTGCTCGGCAACAAGTTCGTCAATTGCGGTAGTTTTGATTCCTGGGAACAGCTGATCTACAACCTTCATCACAAGCTGAGCGTAGTTAACGCCAGTGAGCTCCGGCTGTATGTTCTTGCTAAGGTTCTTAATTCTCCCGAGGATTTTGTCGAAAGATAACTCTTCCGATGCACCATCGCGTTTTGTAACACTCATCTGTTCCGACATCGTCTGTAATAGCAACAGGACAAGATTTTAAACCATACACCGAATATCTTACTAAAGCATTCGGTGGAATAAAATGTGAGCGTATCGTATAGATGAAAAGCAATGCTGCAACACTCATAGTTCTAGTTGCTATGTTGGTACTCGTCATACCTGCCGTCCTTGGAGCTGGGAAAATCACCGAGACATTTAGCGCAGGCGAGTACCCTTGTGCTGTGTCTCAGCTGCCTCTCGCTGATATTTATAAGACGGTTGCAGATCCTGGGTACACAGAAAACAGCGCACAGGATATCTTTCAGAACTATCCGCGGTTCGACGCAAAACACTGCGGAACGAACAATATCCGATACTGGCGAAGACCCACGAACGGACTTTGTACTCCACCTGGAATGTGTGGGGGTCTCTACGAGACAACTGAGCCTGTCATCCCACCACAGCCTAGTGCACCTACGTGGTCTCAAGAGCCGCGCGTCAATTTCTACGTAGCAACTCCTTGATCTGTGTCTTGCAACTTCTCCGTGTCGATGCAAATCACAATGTTTTCTGTCTCTGCGTGTTTCTTAGGCTGCTCTTTCTGAGTTTCTGACGTAGCAGTAGGTAAGGGTATGAGACACCGTCGTATGACTGGCTGCGCTGGCAGCGATGCGGCGCGTGGGCGTCTATTAGGTGCTCTATGCTCGCTTCCAGTCTTCCGCTCGTGCTCGATCGTTGCCCAGAGATCGTCCAGCACAGGCTTCGCTGTGTCCAACCATATCCTATTTCTCACGACAAGAACCACACTGACTTGATCAAGTCTCCAGTAGATGTTCTTGAGCCACGCGTTAGTTGCGTTGTCGGTCATCTTCTTCTTCTGCCAGGCATCGACTTCCTCCTCTGAGGCGGCCCACGGCGCATACTCGTACTTAGGTTGCCCGTCGTTGTCGAGGAACAACATCATCATTCCTTTGGGCTTTCCATCTTCAGTCTGTGTGAAGCAGCCGTCTGCTGAGAACTCGTCGTAGTCAGAGTACTCAATGAATCGTGTCTCCAGGAAGTCGCACTCCTTGAGACCGCATACTTCAAGCTGCACCTGCATCTGGATCCAGTACTCGAGCTTTGGAATGCCAGTTATCTCTCTATTGACGATGTTCTTAACTTCAACCATACGTCCGTATCTGTCTGAGGTCGGATCTATGTTGATTCCATCAGGAGAGGCGGCGAGGTACGGGATCGATGCATGCGGGATGCACCCGAACTCACCAACTTTCGTACGATATTGTTGCTCGTACCAAGCGATGGACACGTCTTCGTACTTCTGGCCCCAATGCAGTGGCGACTCCAAGTTGAATCGTGAGTACTTCGCAACGTCGACTGGTTGACATTTCGAATATATGAGCTCATTACGGTTCCCGTTCGTTCCAAACGCCTTCCATATACTGCTGGCGGTGAGGTAATTATGGCGCTGCTCGTACCACTCCGGCGTGCGCTGCTCTGCCTGTGGGACAGCTTCAATATATGCAATGCGTTCACGCGTCTTCTCAACCGACGGTGGGTGCAGCACTTTGGTTGTCTTGTATGAGCGAGCTGGATAGACCTGCACGAAGCACATCGACACGCCTTCGGATACAAGAGGCGCTACCTCGCTTTCTATGTCGCACAGATGACCAATTGGTGCCACCTGCATCATAACTTCGCGCATCACCTCAGAGTGTATGTGCTCGTGGAAGTATGGGTCGATGTATTTCATAGGATCGCGTTCGATTAGCTCGACCGCGAGCTCTCCGGCAGTCTCTATGATAGCCGCAGCATCGTCATCAGACAGCAATGGTTCTGGTTTCAGGTAATCGGTAACATCTACGAGATCATTGGTTGCAATTGACATATCTATACTAATTGCTGTTCAGTGTTTATACCTGCTACTTTGTCATTCTTCTTCTTCGATTTTTTACGCCTGGTATCTCTTCCAGGCCCAAGAGAAGCAGATGAGGACACGTGCCTATCCGATCGGCTGAGCGTGAACTTCCTAGAAGATTTGTTGAATGTTAGGCAAGGAATTCCTGTGATATTCTGGGTTTCCTTGTCGAACGACACATCGCGTGCACGCGCTAGGCGTTTGCGCTCATATGCACAGAGTAGATACTCTGTCAATGCAGACACCTCGTCAGGAGTCATCTCATTTTCTGCGCCGAAAGTGTTCGCGAACTCACGTAACTTGACTATACATGCACTGCGTTCAAGCCTAGCCCACGCAACAGTTCGCTTCATAGTGCGCTCACGTTCGAGTATAGCTTCGACTAGGGAAGAAGGAGCAGTCTTAGTTAGCTTCTGCGGCTTGTTGTCGCCTTTCAGCATCTGGGTTTTGTATTGGATTGTCATAAGGTCTTTGCAAACGTTGTCTGATTCTACAGTGGGTTGTTGTTCAGCCATTGTATATTACATTCGCATCAACAGTTTAACTGTGTTTGACAAAACACCTATTTATGTCGATTTATACTAAGAGATTATGCAGAGCGACACTCGCAAAATCGTTGTATCTGGAAAGACCAACGTGGATAGCCTAACAAAAAAGAAAAACAAACGGATTCGGAAAGTTGCACAAAGCGAAGAAGTTGACCATCCAAGAGAGAAAGCTTTAATGGACGCGCTGTTGAATGGCTCTGAGGACTGTCACTCAGATAGAGCCATTAGTTTTCTGAAAGCAAAAGTGAATGGCTACAAACAACAGGATATCGCAAGGTCGTTGTATGACCAATCACAGCTGGTTTCTCTCCAGGAGGTGATCCACAAACTAGTGAAGAGTGGGTTGAAATGTTGCTATTGTGGCGATGTTGTCAAGGTTTTGTATAGGACGGTGCGCGATCCAAAACAATGGACACTTGATAGAATAGATAACAGTAGTTGTCATAGTGATTCGAATACGGTAATCGCGTGCTTGGGATGTAATCTGAAACGGAGAGTAACTGATAAGGAGAAGTTCGAGTTCACGAAGAAGCTCGTTATTCGGAAGGTATCTGCTTGTTCTGATGGCAGCTCTAGTTCTGAGAACTCGGAATAAATGTTTGCAAGAGTAAGATGGAACATTTTGTATGGCGCCACGGACCAGCTCCAGAGAGATCGATGAAGCCGCAAACGCAGCAACAAGGCATAGCACTTCAAGAAGGTCGTGAGTTCCATAAGGCTACAGCAGCAGCAGTCGGAGTAGATAATGAGACTATGGACAAGATAGAGATTGCTTTACAGATGGCTGAACACACACAAGCAAGCAGACGAAGAGAGAACGTAAACAGTAAACTACACGACCGCCATATGGTCCAGCAGGTGAGCCAGAACCCATATTTCCAGGGAAGCAACTATGTCGATGATCTAGATATACAGGAAGCTTTTCTGCGGCCACGTGCGTCGAATTCAGAATTAAAAGGTGGAGATTAGCATTTAAACGCAGCTATGGCAACTCTAGTAAGTAATGTCTACCGCAGTAGCAACACAGAACAATGTACTCCTCACGAGCCTATTGAAGTTCTACACCGAGGATGATAATTTAGACAAGATGTTGGCCATTATCAACGGGGATTCGAAGATATCCCTCCGCTTGGTGGATTGGTTCGCCACAAATTACTCGAAACAGTACTTCACCGCTATCGAGAGTGAGAATGTGTCTAATGGGCGTTTCAAGGTGTTCGTCGACTACAAGCTCCGACTACGTGCCTATTCAAAAAAGCGATTTGACCCCTTCTGTAGGTGGGATCGCATAAGCATACCGTATAAGGAAGGTCAGTGTGTCCAAACGACCATCGGGCAGTTGAATTTCTTCAAGTGGGCGCTGGAGAACGACGTCATAAAGTACGTCGAGGAGAACTACAGCGCAATTGAGGCGGATATGAACAAACGAAACAGTACATCTAAGCGTAAGAAGGCGCCAGCCTCCGGTTCTAAGACACGCAAAAAGCGCGAGGAGCTCTCTGTTCTCGCTTCGCGGTCTATTTACAAAGAAGACGTTGAGATCGTTGTCAAGTTCGATTGAGTCAGGTTAGCACTTAAAATGTGTCCGTAAATGCTAACCAATGGGTAACGCCCCTTCAGCACGCAAAATTAACTTCGAGGACATGCAGGATGCGATGAAGGATAACAAGAGTGTGATCATCAGCACACTTCCAGAGTCTATGCAGAGATGCTTGATTATAGGGACGATTCCTGCTTCGGAGGAGGTCCAAATATTGAATACCGTACTTTCAGAAGGTGGATCACGACCCATTGTGGTTTATGGGATGAACGCAGCAGATGATACCATCGTGAGCAAATACAATCAGCTTGTGTCACTTGGATACGCTAACGTGCGCGTATATCCCGGGGGAATGTTCGAGTGGCTGCTACTGCAAGATATTTACGGTTCGGATACTTTCGGAACCACTACAGCGGAGCTGGATATATTGCGGTACAAAGGAAAAAAGAATGGTTCAGTCTTAATGCTGACGCGGTGACGATACAATTAGATACGCCACGCATTAGATGACATTGTGTCCATTGCCTCGTTCGCCAGCTCGTCGGCGCGCTTATTATGAGATCGTTTTACATGCTGTAGGACAGCATCTGGGAAGTACTCGGTGAGTATGCCCTTGGCTTGATTACATAGAGGCACTAAGTTCGGTGCTTTGATAGCCCAGAGCCCTGTGAGCTGGTTTAGCACGAGGAGTGAGTCACCCTTAATCACAAGCTTCTCAATACCAATTTCTGCAGCTGCGAGCAACCCATATATAAGTCCCGTGTACTCCGCAATGTTATTCGTAGCAGCGCCTACATATTGGAACCCATATGCGATCTCTTCATCACAGCAGTATATCACGTATCCGGCACCGGAAGGACCTGGATTCCCTCGCGATCCACCATCAAACATCAGTACATATGGAGGCAGCTCAGGCGCGACCTTCGCAGTCGCTCTGCTCTTAGTGAAACGTTCAACCAATTTTAGTTTGCGCATATTGATATATCTGCTACCTGCCTATCTCTAAGTAGGTCTCAATTTTCTCTCCATACTCTAAGATGCCATCTATGGGACGCAAGAAATATTCACGCAAGCACCATACAATGAGAAGCGGCGGTGCCGGTCCAAGCTCAAGTGATGACGAGACAGACTTGAGTGACATGAGCGGATTCATGACCCCACTAGGCAGCCTCGACTCGACAGCAAGCTCCACGACTTGGTACTCGGCTCGGGAGTATGACGGTGATGCATTAGATGAGGTCAGTGCGCCAGCAAGCCCTCCTACTAGCCAGTCGTCACCGGCGCGCGCCGAGATCGATGAGAGCAGAACGGAGGCTGTAACCGGAGAGCAGGCAGAGGAGCCGCGGTCTACCCAAAGTCAAGCAGCCGATGCAGAGGCGGTGGCAGTGACAGTGGGGGATGCAGCGGCCGATCAGACGGTAGCTGATGCTGCCAGGGTGCCATCAGCACAGAAGAGGATATTGAAGCCTCAACAAGCGCAATGTGAGATACGCGGATATAACCAGCCAAGTGCCGCAGTGTCACCGGTCTCATATCTCGCGTTGCATATGCGCCCTGACCCTTCTAAAGTTACGACCAGCGAAATCGCGTACGGTCTACTAGACTACTTCGGCACCAATCCAAGACACTACCCACAGAAGCTATACTTCTTTGCAATGCAATCGACATTATTGGACTCATTGCTCAGAATATCAGACTTCGGGCGTAGGGTAGACCCACAATTCATAACAGTGTTCGAGGGATCGTACTTCCTACGTCTTCAGACAGGGCACTCGATCAACACAAGTGACTTCGATGTGAAGGTCTATGGAGTTAACGGTGATGCCCCGACAGCCGTCAAGTTCTTGAACATGACTGAACCGGCATGGTTACCGTTGGTGCGTGACTTAAATTCCTGGGCCCCACCTACAGATCAATTCGGTCGTCCCTACCCTTACAAGACAACTAGGCTGGCAGAGCTCGTGATGAGGACTGTTACCTGCACAATCCAACCTGCTTTGGTGGCCTTGTATAACTCACCTGGCACCAGTTCTGAAGTCATGCAGAGTTGTGAGTACCTTGTAAATGCACTGACTCATATCGCTGGGACTGCGCATATCAGATACCCAACCGTGTCACTTTCGCAGAAGCCGGGTGATGACTGGATGGTAAAGGTGATCGTCACTGAGTACCCTACCCACAAAAAGGGGCAACTAGCCGGCCTTCCGTTCGCTACTGCAGATGGCCTACGTGTCAAAATGTCTCGAGGATGGCCTGTGACGGACCCTTACGGAATCCCAGTAGACACCGGAAAGAGACCTGAATATTTGAGGGAGGCCCCAAGTGTATATGCGATGGCTGACATAGGTCTCTCTAACGGAGATGCTAGCGCGTTGCGTCGCGAGGTCAATGAACTTGTGCGTGTCCATCCTGACGGCACAATCTATCTCAGCGATTCGGCAGGCATTCCTGATTCAGTTAAACTAGGTGCAACTATTGTCGATTTAACCCGACTTGGTGTTACCAACCCAGAGAGAATACCGCAACTCGTTGCCTACAACATTCTACGACACATCGCATACGTGCCGTCGCCTAAGTACTACTACTATGAGAAGAAGTTGCTTTATTGCGACTCAACTGCGCAACCAGGCGAAGCGTTATGTAGAAATTACGAGAACTGGCCCGGTAAACCAGCGGTAAGAGCAGGGAGATACAATCAACCTGGCTCAGGATACCTTGATGGAAAATTCACGAAGTCGATGACAGCAATCAGTGGAATGGGAACTCGCAGATGGCAAGGTGGTAGGAAGAAACGGAATACTCGCCGTAAGCAATCGAGTAAGAAATAAGTGCTTGCCGCGTTGGTCATTTGGTGTGTGGTTGTTCTGCTATTAGATGTCTAAGAACTCGGCGATCTGTTGGGCCCACACACCTATGACGGTTGGGTTCTCGTCGTGGTCTACATCGGCATCGAGCACGAGAGTCTTCGGTGGTGGATCCTTGCTCACGAGCCAGTCCTCGTGGTACGTGTGGCATCGCTCCAAATACTCGAGAGGGATCGACTCACCTTGGCGCGCTCGCTTGTTCACGCGGGCGAGAGCGACTGCAGGTGACGTCCTGAGGTAGATGATATGCTCCTCTGGGAAGTCTTGTCTGAACTCCTCGAACCACTTCGTGTACACTCTGTACTCGACCTCGCTGATCTTTTTGTCATCGTATAGCATCTTCGCGAACACGTTCTTGTCGGTCTCGAGGCTTCTCTCTGCTATAATCACATCGTAGCCTTGAGCAACCGCATGTCGGAGGGCTGTCAGGCGCGAGATGTATGCCATCATTTGGAATGTGAAAGCGTATTTTTTCTGGTCCGAGTAGTAGAGCTCAAGCATTGTGGTGCCATTCTCGTCTGTGATCGTTTCCCACACGGCCACAGGCTCCTGAAGGAAGCAGATGCGCTTGTCCTCGCCGTACGTCTCTTGGAGACGCGTCACGAGAGTGGATTTTCCTCCACCTATGTTACCCTGGATTGTTGCGTGTACTCGAGGCATAGTTTATAGAGTATGCGAATAGTACTTTCACCCTAAAGAAACGATGGTTCAATTTTCCGGATTTAGTTAGAAAGTTGAAGCTCCTACGACTTAAAGAGCTAGTGGCATACTAGTGAACACCACACAGCAAAGTTTGAAAACGATGGACCTTCAACAACGCAAATTGATCGCCGCCGAATGGGACGCAATCGAGCGCCCCGTTTCCACTGATGAACTGCGCGTCATCAATATGATCGCAGCTAGCTACGAGAACGTAAACATCAAGCAGAACACTACCTCTACAATCCTGCAGTACTTGAAGGTGCAGAATTCGGAGAACATCGACGTGTATGTCTTCGTCAAATACCTACAGGACGAGCTCAAAAACAAGGCGCTGCGCCAAGCGGCCAAGACATCCCCAGTTCCGTACACCGACGTCGGCGCTGGCCAAGCAACAATCAGGAAAGGCGACGCGATGAGATTCGCACACACGGACAAGAACTTGCCACAAGTCAGGGATACACTCTTCGAGTTTGTAATGATCGACCTGCTTGCTGGAACGCTCAGATCGCGTGCTAAAAATGGGCCTTGGCAAGTTGGGTACTACACGCTGGTCGTTATGTGCAGCTACAGTGTCGAGCGTTGCAACGCAACCTTCCGGGAGAAGCTGCGGGGAATCCTCGACCACCTGGCGACCGAGGTGGCGCCAGTCGACCTCGTATACAACGGGCAGGAGATCATCGAACACAACAGACTCCTCCTGAGGTACGCAGATGAAGAACTGTACGAGCACCAGAAGCGCCTCTTGACTGTCTTCAAGAACGCGCGAGCACCGCAGCTGGTTCTCTACATCGCTCCTACTGGCACAGGGAAGACGCTATCGCCAATAGGGCTCCTTGGTGGAAAACGCGTTATCTTCGTGTGCGCCGCACGCCACGTAGGCCTTGCCCTTGCGAAGGCTGCCATCAGTGCCTGTCGTAAGGTTGCCTTCGCATTCGGATGTGAGGACGCCCAGGGCATTCGCCTTCATTATGCCGCCGCAAAAGAGTACACAAAAAATCGGAAGACCGGAGGCATATTTAGGGTCGACAACAGCGTCGGTGACAAGGTCGAGTTGATGATCTGCGACATTAAGTCCTACATCCCGGCTATGCTCTACATGTGCGCGTTCAACAAGCCCGAGGATATGATCACGTACTGGGACGAACCGACGATAACATTGGACTATGAGGAGCACGAGTGTCACGCCATGATCAAACGCAACTGGGCAGAGAACAAGATCCCGAACGTCGTGCTATCATCGGCCACCCTCCCACAAGAACACGAAATGGCCGAGACCATAATGGACTTCCGCGCAAGGTTCGAGGACGCCGACGTGATATCAATTGTGAGTCACGATTGCAAGAAGACGATTCCGTTGCTCAACCGTGACAACTTCGTGGAGATGCCACACTTCATGTTCGGTGAAGACTACGCAGCCGTGAGGGCATGCGCGAGACACTGCAAAAGCTACATGACACTACTCCGGTACATCGACTTGGGTGAGGCCATTGCGTTCATCAAGACGGTGAACGAGGAATTCAGCGACTCGATCGTCGATCAGTCACGAAACTTAGTCAACCAGCGATTCCAGGGTGTAGAGGACGTGAACATGGGTGGAATCAAGACCTATTACCTCGATCTGCTCGACAACGGGTTGGTGCACGGTAGCTGGCCGGCTATCTACTCGCGCCTGGTCGAGCAACGAGAAGCATCGCTTGAGTCATCAACATTCGTCTCGACCGGTGACGCGCATACACTCACCGATGGTCCGACGATCTACCTGGCTGACGATGTGACTAAGATCGGAAGGTTCTGCCTTCAGACAGCGAAGATCCCACTGACTGTCCTTCAAGATGTCAGCGAGTCGATCAGCTACAACGCCGTCATCAACGAAAAAATCGCGGCACTCGACAAAACCCTCGAGGACAAAACAGCTGCGGATGAAGGGAAGGAGCACAAGATGGCCAGTGATACCAGAGGAGACCCGGAAGTGAAAGCGCTGCGCCGCAAGATCGATGAGCTTGGCGCGTGTGTCCGCCCTGCGGCGCTTCCTCACGTCTATGTACCAAATATGGCCGAGCACCTGAAACTGCACGCGCCTGAGGACGTCGATGGAAGCCCATTCAAGCCATCGGTCACACAAGAGGATGTCGAGAAGATCATGCTCATTGGCGACATTGACGACATCTGGAAGCTGTTACTCCTAATGGGAATCGGAGTGTTCGCGGCACACGATAGCATAAAGTACACCGAGATTATGAAGCAGCTCGCGCAAGAGCAGAAGCTGTACCTGATCATAGCATCGACCGACTACATCTACGGGACGAACTACCAGTTCTGTCACGGGTATCTCGGCAAAGACCTTCTAGAGATGTCGCAAGAGAAGGCGATTCAGGCTATGGGACGAGTTGGGCGAAACAAGCTCCAGTTCGACTACTCCTTGCGGTTCCGCGACGATGCCATCCTGAGGCGGCTGTTCACCCACGATGATAACAAGCCAGAGGTAGCGAACATGGCACGGCTATTCAACAGTGACTAGTTCTGGGCAAGTACGTGTGAAGGCGATCATAACAAAAAAAACAAAAAGCGCCAATTTCTTTTTCGAAACGATATAAACCGGGCGCGTTAAACCAGACCATACACAATGCAGCTACGTAACGGTAAGATCGTTGATTCGAGTGGAGTCCCTAAATGGGCACCTGTGCTAGATGGTCAAGACTTCATCCCTAATCCAGTCGGGTATCCGTGGACATGGAGCCAGCAAACGGTCGCGTTCCTCGAGAGTGGAGACTGGCCTGCCGACAAGTCATATGCCTTCATGAGCCATCTGGCTCGCACCAGTGGGCAGTGGATGCCTGTTTTGGCAGACGCGAAGCTGAAATCAAACGTTGATGGTGATTGGTTTGGAAGTATTCTGCTGCGCGCCGCAGAGGAGCTTGGTCGTGAGGCTTGTAGCATCCTTGGCGCGCCGCGTACAAGGGCTCGCGTCGCTCATATGGATGGCGAGTGGGGATACGTGCAAGGGATCGCGCGCCTCTCTAGGGAGATCAGTGCTGAATGGTGGGCTACTATGAGAATGGCTCAGTCACAGAACTAGACACGTGAAGAATTCTTAGAAAATTGCACTTAGTAGTTCAATTGCATCAATAAGCAACTTAACTACTAAAATGTCTGAAGCAAAACCAGTACAACTAGGCCTATGCTGCATAAACACAATCCTGCGCGCTCAGAAGCCTCCGGTCTTCTGCTCACGCAAGATGATTATCCGTAGCATCGAGGAACAGGGCATAGGCGCTCTGCAGGAGAAAATCAGACAGAACTTGGAGGATGTCTTAACAATGATGGAGTGGAACGAGCAGAACGGTATCCGTGTGATGCGACTGAGCAGCGAGCTGTTCCCACACAAATCGAACCCGAAGGTATGCGACTATACGTTCGAATTCGCAACCGACCTTTTGGCGAAGATCGGGTCACGAGCTCGCGAGCTAGGGCACCGCCTCACGTTCCACCCCGGACAGTACAACGTCGTGGGATCGCCTGTGAGAGCTAGCTTCGAGCAGACGATCTGCGACCTCAAGTACCACGCAGACGTTCTGGACCTTATGGGTATGGGATGTGATTCGGTGATGGTCGTGCACGGTGGCGGGGTATATGGCGATAAACAGGCGACGCTTCAGCGGTGGTGCGACCAGTACGCGGAGCTTCCAGATAACGTACGAGACAGGCTGGTCCTAGAGAACTGTGAGAAGTGCTTCTCCATTGAGGACTGCCTATGGGTATCGTCAAGAGTAGGCGTCCCAGTCGTGTTCGACACACATCACTTCTCGTGTTACAAGCAGCTGCATCAGGACGAGCGATTCGATGAGCCAGCGGCATACATCCCGCGCATCCTCGCTACGTGGGCTGCTAGGGGCATCAAGCCCAAGTTCCACGTGAGTGAACAGGGCAGTGGAAGGCTCGGCCACCACAGCGACTACATAACTGAGATACCCAAATACTTACTAGACATACCGGGGCTCTACGGTACAGAGGTGGACATAATGATCGAGGCGAAAATGAAGGAGCAGGCGGTACTTCGGCTGTACGCGAGGCATCCTCAGCTGAACTGCAAAAAAGGCACTGCGACCTTAGCGCAACCCGGTGCGGGATGGTGCTCTAAGTTCGCCGATACATGCGGATGCTGCGGAGGGGCGCATAAGAAGACACGACGGAAGAGGCTGGTCATCGTCGACGAACTCTAATGTGAGCCGCCATTCTCCAATTCTTTTTTAGCTATAACGCAGTTTGCTTAAAGCTAGCATTGGTGATAATTGCAACGTGATGTCGTACCGTAACCGAGTGTTTAGCCTTTTCGATGTGTCATTGAGAGACGGCCTCCAGGCGCTCAAACGCACCGTGCCGCTAGCTGACAAGCAGGCGATGTTCAGAGAGATTGCAAGTACGAGACGCCCTGCAGCGATCGAGGTAGGCTCGCTAGTGTCAGCGAAGGTCTTGCCACAGATGGCAAGCTCGGACTCAATGTTCCGTTACGCGAATGCATATGTTGCAAATAACTCGCTACCGATAGATCTTTATATGGCTGTTCCTCCAACACATTACCGTCTCGATGAGGCGGTTGGACTGGGTGTGAAGAATGTATCGATTCTGGCATCAGTGTCCGACGCGTTCCAGAAAGCTAATGTCGGAATGACGTGCAATGAAACACATAAGATCATTGTCGAGGAGGCGGTGTCAGGGCGCTTCGAGAAGATGAAGGTGTACTTGTCGTGTATTGAGTATTGCCCAGTTTCGGAGCGTTTTACAGATGTTGAAAAGATCGCAGACGAGATAGCCAAGTACGCGTTCTACTCAGGAATCACAGAGGTATGTCTATCAGATACAACTGGCACTTTGCGCCAAAGCACCGCTGTAATGCTGATGTCGTCTTTGGCAGACAGACACGTTCCTACATCAAAGCTTGGCATTCACCTCCATAAGGTTGGCAACAATAGTAGTTCTGTGTTTAGGCTAGGAGCGACGTTTCTTGCCGCTGGAATCACGAAGATGGACATCTCGAACCTGCGAACTGGTGGGTGCTCAGTGACTATGCGAGAAGCAGATCTGCATGCTAACACTCATTACGATGATATCGAACCTATATACGAAACCGCAAGGCGTATCGGTCACAGCATATCCAATATGCTGCCAGGATGCTGATCGCTACTCAAACGACATCATCTGTTTCAATTGTCTTCGGCGTTCGAACTCCTCTGGTGTAGTAAGTCCGTCTTTACCAGCGAATAACTGACGGTATCCCTTGTACAAGTTGTAGTTCGCGTACATAGGGTTCAAGAACCTAGAGAGAAACACCACGACCAGCGCGGCGAAGAGTATTCCTGCCAGAGCAATTCTTCCATATACCAGAGACATGACTATCACGATTAGTAACGCGAAGACAAATAGCTGGGTCAGCACGAATAGTGTCTCTATCAACCGCTTCGCACGCATCCCAGCATCAAAATCGTAATGCATAAATTGGAAGAAAACCATACCCTCGTTGTTCACAGGTTCGAAGTAGTACTCATATAGGGGCATCGGTGTTAAACGCGGAAGCAGTACGTCAAGAACAGCCTGTGGCCATATGTGAAGAATCGGAATTCGTGTGTAACATTTGAAAGCGTAGAATGGTCTGAATTGTGAGTCGCGCATAATCGAGTCATCCCAGAACCCTTTATCCATAACATTGTGTAGATTGCGCATAATGGCTGCATCATCAGTGGCAATAATATAGGCCCCGCTGCGTGCAGGCCTTAGACCTACCTCGATGATTTTGTCGTTTCTGTACTGAACGTTGACAAATCCGGTATGTCCTCTCACGTTGTCCTGTACCCAAGCAACCACATTCGCCGGCGCTGGCGTATCTGGCGAGACGTACTTCCACACATCGGTGAACCCGTTCTGTTGCTCTGAATATACATACGTGAGTTGGTATACGATCCGTCCGTTGTGAAGGACGAAGTCAGTCATTCCTTCTCTCCCATCTACGAAGTCAGACCACATCATGTGATCGTAGTCAGAATAGCTACGGAGCTGTCCTGCGTTCTTTATCTTGAAGCAGTTCTTGGACGCAGCACTGAGATGGCCCCATCTAGGCTTGATGAATATTGGATATTGCACTCGGTCCTCTTTTCCTCGTAGGTCTTCTAGTTTTCCACACCGCATTCCTTGTGACTTAGCTACAAATAGCTTGTCATATACGTGCCTGTTCTCTGGATATCTGACGTACGCAGTCCCGTCGCCGGTCGTTACCGAGCTAGTTATATGGTGGTTATATGGGTCGAGATAAGGGTTTCTGTATCCCATAAACTGGCACCAATCCTCTTCATGTGACAGTAGCTCCTGAATGAATGGCTTCACCTCCATGGTCTTACATAGTATTCAGATTTAATTACGTTACAACGTATCAAACGTGATTAAAGTTCATAGCATTGCTCCTCCACGTAAGCGCAACACAAGGTGGAGGGTGGACTCCTTCTGGATGTTATAATCGGACAGTGTGCGGCCATCTTCCAGTTGCTTCCCAGCGAAGATCAGACGCTGTTGGTCAGGCGGGATCCCCTCTTTGTCTTGAATCTTTTGTTTCACATTATCGATGGTGTCTGAGGCCTCCACCTCGAGTGTGATTGTTTTGCCCGTGAGTGTCTTGACGAAGATCTGCATTATAACTTCTCCACTCAACAACGGTTTAAATCTTTTTCTCACGTCTACATAATGGCTAACGAGACGGGAACTGTTATTTTCACGTGCCCTCACTGCAATCTGCTGGGTGTCGTACTGGAGAAAGACATCAATTGCGCAATATTCAGACACGGTGCGTACATCGTGAATTCACAGCCAATAGATCCGCACGCACCAAAAGAGGTATGCGATCAGCTAGTTGCTGACGGATTGATCCACGGGTGCGGCAAACCGTTCAAGCTAGTAAGAACAGGAGAGAATGGAAATGCCTGGTCTGCCGAAGTTTGTGATTATCTCTGAGTTACTCCATGAACTCAGATTCGAAGTCATACGTACATCGCTGAAACGGGTTGCCGTACACATACATACTCGCAGCTCTGAACATAGGCGATCTATGTGTCCAGATAAACAACTGTTCGTCCTCGCTATAAAAGCTATCTACCGATTTCGCTACGCCAAATCTTATACCTAGCGCCTGCGAATAAGAAGTACGCTTAACGAAGTTGCAACCTCGTTTAATGAGATCGAGGATAGGCCCCCATCCAAGGTCTGCACGTTTCAGTGCTATTGCTTGCAACTCAATGGAGCGCACGATGTTCTCTGGTATTTTTCTCTATGCTCGCCATACATTATCAATCACAGCATACTCTAAATAGGTTTAGAGCATGCTCCGCTCTACTACGAAATGCCAATCCTAGCTGACTATGTATGGCTATCGCCCGTCGGATTTCGTTGGAAGACACGCGTGTTCCATGATACGCTTGATACCGATTCACAAGGACTTCCTGTTTTCCCTGAATGGGATTACGATGGGAGCTCTACAGGCCAGGCAGAACCTACAAAGCGTGGTGGTTGCACAGAGATACGCCTCATCCCAGCATATGTGTGTGACGACCCGATGCGTCCCGGCTATGATCATCCAAGGCGCGGGAAGGACTTCTGCAGGGGCTACATCGTTCTCTGCGACATCACGCATCCCGATGGTACACCTGTCTCTGACTGGCGCAGGCCGTGGGCGAGAGATGTGCTGAAAGCTGCAGGAGGAATGCAGCCATGGTTCGGAATCGAACAGGAGTTCTATCTCTTCGATCCTAGAACACGTACCCCAGCCGGCTTTCCAGATAGCCAACACATCAGACCGCAAGGTCCCTACTACTGCCGAATGGGTGAGAACAATGGAAGAGGCGTAGTCGAGAAGCATATGGAGATGTGCTTGAGTGCTGGCCTCAAGATCAGCGGTACGAACGCCGAAGTGGGGCCGTCTCAGTGGGAGTACCAAATAGGGCCATGTGAGGGTATCGAGGCAGCTGACCAACTAATGGTGAGCCGTTACCTACTAGACCGTATCTCGGAGTCTGCTGGACTGGCTGTGTCTTGGAATCCGAAGCCGATCCTGGGCAACTGGAATGGCTCTGGATGCCATGTGAACTACAGTACCAACAAGACACGAGGAGAGGTAACAGATGTCGATGCTTATCAGGCGCTGACCAACACCATTAAGGGCCTGGAGGCGACACACGCAGCAATGGCTCTCACGTTCAGCTCTGATAACCTCAAGCGGCTTAGCGGAGAGCTCGAGACGTCTAGACACGATGTTTTCACCTGGGGTGTAGCTACTCGTCACACGTCTGTCAGGATCCCATCTCGGGTTGCATTCGCACGAGCAGGCTACCTTGAAGACAGACGCCCAGGTTCCGACATGGATCCTTACTTGACGCTTGGGACGACCGTTCACGCCGATATGCAGAAGGGAAACCATTGATGTCACAACAAGGCCTAAAGAACAAATGCATAGACAGACTATACATGGCAACGGATTCTAGGACATTGACTGACATATGCACAAGCGACCTTGCTGGCTGCTCGGGAGCAGGGCACGGCGCTGTTTCTGGCACTGACAAGCTAGACTGGCATAGCTATCTACCTGTATATGAAGAAGTACTCGCTCCATACAGGGATAGTGCTACGCGAGTGCTTGAAGTGGGTATTCAGGGTGGGGGAAGTATTGCACTCTGGCAGCGTTACTTCACACAAGCGATGATCGTGGGTATCGATGCTACACAAAATGCCTTAACGTCTGGCAGCAAAACGAAGATATACCCAGATCGTGCGAGTTTGTTATGGCAGACAGATGGATATTGTCCGGGAACACTTGAGCGACTTAAGTCGTCATCCGCACCTGATGGTTTCGATGTCGTAATTGATGATGGGCCTCATAGTGTTGCGTCCCAATGCTACTTCGCGAAGTTCTATTCTAGTCTTGTTAAGCCCGGAGGTCTGCTAGTCGTTGAGGATATTAATGGAATGGAAGCCGCCCAACAGATATTGGCGCAACTACCACCATTCATGGATGGCCACATTCGTGATCTGAGAAATATTAAAGGTCGTTTCGATGATATAATGGTGATCGCGACACGTACAACAGAATGATCGTGCAACGTGTTTGAATGACTACAAACATGTAGCAAAACGCTATAAAGAGTTCATCATAATATGACTAGTATGCCATCTGCGTTCACAACGATTCTCGGTCCGATCAGTCGCCGCCACTCTGAGGCGATTGCTTCAATATCGTCAGGTGAAGCAGATAAGCGGTTGGTATTGTCGTTCTATACCGAATGGGTCAACGGATGTCTGATGGCCGCAGACCGGCACCCGCCGTCACAATGCGATGGACTGCTACTAGAGCAGCTAAGTGATAGCTACTGGGCGAATACGGGGATGCTTGCGCTCATAAGACAGACTAATTCAACCGGCGGTCGGATGTTATCCGATATGCGCCTTATGGACAGCGTAGCCAGTAATATCGTGACGAGTGGGGACATCATCGGATTCGATCAACTGATCAAGGGAGAGGTTCGTATTCCGCTCGGATCAAAATCACCCCTCAACTCGTGGCGCGCGAGCTGCGATCTTGCGGCGAAGACATATCCACGAATGCTCGAGCATTTCTCTACCAAAGAAGATGCTGATATACCGGAGCCGCTCACTACTCACCAGATTGCTGACGCGGCATCGTGGTGGTGCGGCTAGCAAGCGCGCTTTTCGCACACCGCACTGCATCAGGGCCACACACGGATGAAAAGAACTCTATGTTCGAAACGAGATGCGAGATCTCTTCATCTGTAAGCCATTTCGAGCGTCTCGCCTGCATCTCTAGATATGGCGGTACTAGATCATAGCGCCCGCAGTCAGACGCAAGGAAGAGAATCCTATTAACGAAATAGACTGTATGCATACGTACGTCAAGAACGAAGTAAGCACCTGATCCAGGATCTGCCACCTTATCTGCACTGATGCTTGTTAGCACACCAAGTGCCATACGCTTCGATACAGTCTCCAGTATTCCAGCTGATTCCATCGCCCACTCAACGCGCGATGGACTGAACTCTCCGGCCTTTCCATACCATTCGAGAGCCATCATACGATCACCGTTGGCGTTCGCGTGTCTTGCAAGCTCCATAGCTGCAAGATATCGCTCCTCAGACCATCCACCATCCATCTCGGTTGTTCGCTTAAAAAAAGGCACTGCTCGATCCATCTGGCCTGCATCTCTGTAACTCTGGGCGGCGTAATACACGTATCTAGGGATCATCGATTTAGGTGTGGCTGGGTCAAGTATTGCAGCCGACAGTATATCTCCATCCCTCGAAAACTTTGTCACGCTGTCCTGTGAACTTCTGCATCCAAGGACTCTGTTATGGCGGACGAAGTAGTCCCCTTCAATATCTGCAACGCTCGGTTGAACATCCACACATCTCACGTACTCGTGCAACACGCCCACCCACTCCCATTTCCTCTTACTGGAGAGAATGAATGGACGATGATACGAAGCTCCACCTGACCGCAGTCGTAGCCTGTACATGTCGTGACTTAACTCTGGAAGGATGAATGATCCATCTATGCCATCGTCTGCGTCGAATGTGACGACATAATCTGCATGCTTCACCGCCTCGTTGAGAACGTGGTTCCTGTTTGTGGAGAAGTCGCTCCATCCACGGTCTGCGAAATGCCCCGGAATACCAAGCTCGTCCATCTTTCTCTCTATAACGGCTTTGGTGTCGTCAGTAGATCCAGTATCAGAAATAACCCAGTAGTCTGGTCCAAAGTGTTTGCTGATGATGTCGAGTGTATCGGCTATTATTGAAGCCTCGTTTTTGACAATCATCATTAGTGCCAGCCTGTGTGCTTTCGGCATATCTGGATGCTTTCGAGACAAGTGTTTACGTACTTGCAGTGATACATTATTTTCTGAAGTTAAGATATACGTAATGTCATTCACCCGGTTCAACAATGATCCTTGCCGCACACGTAAGCTGTTACAAGAGTCTACGGGCCCAGGGCGGTATATGATCGATGTGCCAGGAAACGGACCAAAACCTTGTTTCATGGAGGATCCATTTATCCGATTGCAGAAGTGGGGTGCTAACCTTCAGACTGACACTATAAACTTGGAGAGTGAGCTACTTGGAATAACGAGAAGGATTGGTCGTGATTGTGTAGACCAGAAGCCTACTGTCGTTGTGAAGTCTAAGAAAGTGGAGTATCCAGTCTGTCAGCCTTTCACAGAGCAGCCAAGAGCTACGAATCCTGCTTGGATGGTGAGAGATGTTGAACAAAACAACTTTCAGTACCTTCCACTCGATCCACAGGAGAACACTTGCATGCCGTTCCAGAACAATCTTAATACACGACTGATCGAGCGTGATAACTTCAGAGCAGTGGCACCCGGGTGCTTGAGTAACTCACCAGGCCCCCTTCACATGGCGCCGTTCTCAGGAACAGCCCAGCCTCAAGGACTCTGTGACAGGCTAGGCACGTGCGGTACCATCTAGGTTATCATTTGCGGACAAAGCAAATAATAATCTCATCAGGATTATATAGATGGCAGAGTTGATACCACTTGTCGCTCTTGGAGGCATGTACATCATTGCTAACCATGATAAGAAAGAGCAGAAAGGCGAGGGATTTGCAAATATGGGGGCTCCTCCGAATGCACTCCCTGGCGTGGTGCCGCCTACACCTCCTGTAAACTACCCAACTACGAAAGGTGTAAGTAGTACGAACGTGCGGAAGTACCCTAACCCTAATCAAGCAACAGACAAGTACTTCGCCCAGGGCGTTGTTCAGGCAGTGGAGAGAAATAACCCGCCCAATAGTGTTGGTGGGGCAACAAAACAAACTATTGGGTTAACTGGAGAACCGATCGACGCGAGCAACTTCAAGCATAACAACATGGTACCATTTTTTGGCGCCAGAGTGAAAGGTGCAACCGCTGATCTGAACACCGCTGAGGGTACTCTCGATAATATGCAGGGCGCAGGATCGCAATACAGGCGAAAGACGGAGCAGGCACCGCTATTCAAGCCACAGCCAAACATGTCCTGGGCTAACGGAATGCCTAATATGAGCGAGTTCTACTTGTCCAGACAGACTCCTGGCACAAGAATGGCTAACGTGAAGCCTTGGGACGAGGAACGTGTTGCGCCTGGCCTCGGTCTTGGCTACACAACTGGCGACAGCGGCATCGGCTACAATGCGGCAGTTGAAGACAGAGATGCTTGGCTGCCTAAGACTGTTAACGAATTGCGCGTTGATACCAACCCTAAGATCACATATGGTCTCGAAGGACACCAGGGTCCGGCGAATGCATACATTAAGGACTACAGCGGTGTTCAGCAACAAGGGCGCGTGGAGAAGAACAGGCCGGACACAGACTATGTAGTCGGCCCCAGCCGATGGTTCACAACTACTGGTATGGAGAAGGCACAAACTGCGCGCGGTATCGAAGTTCTTCAGCACGTGAATAGACCTGAGACGACATCTGAGTACTATGGCAGCGGCGGTCAGGAAGGAAAAGCTACCTACATCGCTGGAGAGTTCCGCGACGCGAAACGTCAGCAACTTGAGTCACCAGATGTACGAGCGCCTAGAGGTACAGCTGCACCCAGCACTGGAGACTACGGACACGGGTCGTATCAGAAGCTATGCAACAACCGCACCACTGTGAAGCAGCCACAGTCTACTGGTGGCGTGGAAGGTCTTGTGAAGGCAGCAATCGCGCCTATATTGGATGTGTTGCGGCCTACACGCAAGGAGAACGTGGTTGGTAACCTCCGTCCAAACGGAAACGCAGGCTCGACCGTATCGGCCCTACCAGTGTACAACCCGGCTGATCGCACGAAGACGACTATCAAAGAGCAGACAGAAGGAAAACTTGGATTTGATCATCTTAATATGCAGGGACAGTCTGAGAATGCCTATCTCGTCAGTAAGCAAACATCTGTGGCTCAGGAACGCGATACGACGAATGTTTGCTATGGAGGTAGCGCAGCACCCGCAACATCATCTGCGACATCAAGCTATGCAGCTGCATACAACCAACGCAACAATCCGAACAAAACGTACGCAAACCGCCCGAACCACGGATCTACTAGTACGCTCAACAACTCGATGAATATCTCGATCGGTCGCCGTGATGCTGACAGACAGAATACTCGTGCTTACGCACCTGCTGGCCGTATCAACAGCGCAATTCCTAGTGTAGAGACATATGGAGATGTGAATATGCCGCAGTACTACAACAACTGTCAGGGATGCGAGCGCATTGACCCAAGCATCCTAAAGGCGTTCAAGGAAAACCCATATACGCAAAGCCTGCACAGCTGGTAATCTTTGAGCCTAAATAACCTTAAACATTGTACCAACTCGTTATACAATGCTTAACATCCATCAAGATATCAAGGAGAGGCTCGATACATTTCTCAGTGGAAGCCGCATCCCAAATCTGATATTCCATGGGCCATCTGGAGGCGGTAAACGCACAATCGCAAACGAGTTCGTATCGAGAATCTACAACGACGATAAGGAGCTTGTACGGTCTTACGTACTGTGGGCAAACTGTGCTCACGGCAAAGGAATCCGATTCGTTAGAGAAGACCTGAAGTTCTTCGCCAAAACCAATGTCAATTTCCAAGGCGGTCACGGTTTCAAAACAGTGGTTCTCGAAAATGCTGACTCGCTAACAATTGACGCCCAATCCGCTCTAAGGAGATGCATCGAGTTGTTTAGTCATACTACTAGGTTCTTCCTCATAGTCGAAGACAAGCATAAGCTTCTTCGACCGATCCTTTCAAGGTTCTGCGAGGTGCACGTACCTCTCCCAGAGGTCGCAGGCAAACCGACCAGTCTGCATTCCTATCACATCAAGGCAAGTTTCGGAGATGACAAGCACGAGACTCGCGCAGCGGTGACGTGGCTCAAGAAGAAGATACTCACACTCACTACACCCGGTTACCAAGAAGTCATGGCGATTGCTGCCCAAGCGTACGAACGTGGCTACTCCGGTCTTGACGTGCTTGAGTACATACAGACAAGCAGCTCATTGAGCCCTACCGAACGTGCAGAACAGCTCATTGGATGCCATCGTATTAAGCGCGAGTTCAGAAGTGAGAAGCTATGTATGCTATGCATGCTCTCGTGGTTACTTATACGTTCGGACGGACAGTTTAAAAATATGCACGTCGTCTAGAGTAATGGACGACTTTTCAGTAACGAGTCTTTCAGAGTCGAAGAACGAGTGGTGTGCGCGCCTTGTTGGTATCTTCACTCCCGCCGTAATCGCCGGATTGAGATCGATCTTTGAAGAGGCAGTGACACTGTGCAAGGAAAACGACGAAGAGGACAAGTACCTCCTCACGTTTCAGACCTTCCTGCGAAGGGTCCCTAAGTGGAACAAAACAATCATCGATACGGAACAGAAGCGCATTGCCGATACCTCTGGATGCGGATACCTAGAGGATCTTGTGACTTGCGTACATATTATCCAACTGAAATCGCTCACTTGCATCCGGGTAGGACAGGAGCAGAAGAAGGTGGAGGTGAACGTACCTTCAGTTGAGGAATTCGTGCACAAGGTCTACATCGCTGCTGCACGCAAAGTCTACGCTAATGTCTATCTGTTCGACGCCGACGCTGCTCCTTTGCAGATCCAGAAGCACAACAGGGAACTGGAACTGGTTGTGCGCGAGTGCATCATGGAGACGATCAGGGCATCAATGCCTGTAGAGGACATCCTGCGTGCATATTTGGCCGAGACGGAGGAAGAAGAGACAGAAGTGCGTGAGGAAGTGATCGAGCGGCCCGCACCTGATCAACCGGTGGTAGACGCTGCCCCAGTTGAGGAAGCGGTTGTGGAATCAGAATCTCAAGAGCCAGATAGCTCGTCCGATCAAGACTCGTCTAACCAAAAGCCTCCTGAAATTGCTGTTGACACAATCCAAGAGGTACCACATCTCTCTTTCTCAGATGTAGACAAAGCAATGACTTCGCAAGGCGTAGAGGTCGCTATTGAGGCCCCGAAAACAGTGGAGAGACTCGAGAAGATTGCACAAGAGGCACGCGCTAAGCGCAAGGCTGAGGAAGAAGATGATGACGATATGCCATTGCGAATTGGCGAGGAAGTACGTCTTGAGATTGCTGATGTCAGCGACCTCGGTCGCCCAGTGAAGCTCAACGATGCACCAGTGCTTGAGATCGAAAGCTTGTCCTAAATGCGTTGGGGTCGTTGAACGTTTTTAGCGCTTGAATCTAATGGAACAAAACTCGTTCGTACTCGCAGCGATTGTGGCAGTGCTTTACGCAATTGGCAAGATCGCCGAACAAAAGTTTCTGCTTAAGGAGGACGTCGCACTTAAGACAACTCTCCGAGACACGCTCCTAGTATATGGGTGTGTGGTGGTCAGCAGCTTCGTAGTGAGCCAAGTAGGTGACGTTGCAGCTGGTAAGTCGCCAGTATCCGCATTTACAGGTGCGCCTGATTTCTAAACGTACGTCTGTTACATCATAACACACGTTCTTCTGAATCCATATTGCCGATACAATCGCTCCAGATTATATCGCCTAAACCGATACTTATTGATAGCTTGGTAACGAGTCTATGTTGATTACCTTCGCACTTCTGTTGATCTTCTTCTTTGGAACGACGAATCTCTCGAAGTATCCACTCTCGATCACTGCCTCTGGTGTATGGTTATGCACAGTTCTCGAGATCATCTTATATAGTTTGAAATCTGGATATCGCTCCTCACCGTTCTGCTTGTAAAGCACGTTTCTACCTTTGTCGTCCATGCACCAGCCCACAATCATCCTGCGTGCAGCAGTATTTGGACTTTTTGGAGCATCTTCCACATCGTCTATGATGAAATCGTAGAGAGAACAAGCAAGCCTACATAAGTCGAAACTGAAATTCGGTTCTAACCGTGGCTTGTCTGGGTTGAAGTATGGCTCAAAGTTGTACTGTGCAGCGGCGTCTCCCTTCGGATGGTAGCTGTCACTGCATACCACGTTCCCTCTGAACTTGTAGATAGCGCGACCGAAGTCTATGATTTTGTAGAGCTTTCCAAACGTGGGGACCTTGTAGTGCTTGTTGTTGAACTTGTAGTTCAGGAAAGTCTTGTCCGTATGGACGTACATGATATTGTTGGTGTGGAGATCGTTGTGTGTGAAGCCGAATGTTTTGCCATACGCCAGTAGTGTGAAAACGATCTGCGCCATCATCGAGCCCCATTCCTTATCCGTTATGTCTCCATCCTGCTCGACAATCAATGAATCAAGTGTGTAGCTGCATTTCTCCATCGCGATTACTTGGACCGGAAACTCTCTGATCGTTGCGAGAAGAACGTCCTCGCTTGCAGTGGAGTAGCTGTCACTCTTCGACCCGTGGGAGCGGCCGTCATCTCCACTTCCACCATCATCGCTTTCAGCCTCTTCATCGCCGTCGCCATCAGTCACTGACGACCTGGAAGAGCAATCAGAGCTGCTATCTGATTTACGTGTAGCCTCGTTCGTTATGTCGAAAGAGAATACCAGTCCAGCGTCTAGTGCCGGAGATGCATCGACTGCAGACCCGTTTGTGAACATCGTGCCAAGTTGGTCTAGATCTGCTATATCGCTTAGTTGTAGGATATCAACTGCATCTTCGTCGTTTGCGATGGCGAGTTTGTTTTTGTTGCGCCGCGTGTCGAAGTTGAACATGTCATTCGCATATGTGTTATCCACGTCGAATAGGATGCCACGGTTCTCGTGGAAGAACGGAGAGCCGTTGAGATACTCAACATCATCGGCAATGTTGCACTGGAAATCCCTCTTCGTAGCCAGGAAAGACCCGTAGAAGTCGAGAGAGTGCGGGAACTGATGCGTGTGCAGCAATTGGCTACTCAAGTATGTGAAGAAGCTATCCACATATGCTGAATTGTTTGGATCTTGGCTCTTGGCGTGGCACGACTTCTCTCCGAAAGATGGAAGGCCTAAGAGGTTGTTGTCTGACACATCGTACCTGCCCATTAGGTATTTTGTTGGATCAAGTAGTGGGCTGTACTTGAAAAAGACCTCCGCTTCGCGAGATGCGCCAGACGGATCAACGACTGTTGCGCTGCAGCTATTGGTATTGTGCATCTTGGTGATGGAATTCATGCTATAGTGATTGTTGAGTGTCACTCTATCACAGTTTCTATCGTTCAGTGAGAAGAACCTAGTATAGATAGGAACATAGTTCTGAGGGCGTTGCAGGTTGAGAAACTCGGGAGATGCGGCCACTTCATAGAGAGATGCGTTATCCAACTTCTTGTATGTGAACTCCATTAATTTCGGAATACAATTTTTTGTGGCCGCGTGAACTTACAAGCCACGCGTATGTGATTGGTAATTTTTTTCGTCTGGAATTATACACATGTCAACGGAGCTAGAACTCAGTCGTTTCAGTATGCGTAACATCAGTTTCAAGCCTGATGAGAACAAAGGACCTGTCGTGGTACTAATTGGTAGGCGTGACACAGGTAAGAGTTATCTCGTGAGAGATTTACTGTTCTATCACCAAGATATCCCGATCGGCACTGTTATATCAGGAACAGAAGCTGGAAACGGTTTCTATAGTTCACACGTCCCAAAACTGTTCATTCACGACGAGTACAATACAGTGATTATTGAAAACATCCTCAAGCGTCAGAAGACCGTCCTCAAGCAAGTCAAGCGAGAGTTGGATACGTACAAGAAGACCACAATCGATCCTAGGGCGTTCGTAATCCTCGATGATTGTCTATATGATGCCACGTGGACTCGTGACAAGATGATGAGGTTGCTGTTCATGAACGGTCGACACTGGAAGATCATGCTCATTATCACTATGCAGTATCCTCTCGGTATCCCTCCCAACCTGCGCACCAATATCGACTACGTCTTCATCTTAAGAGAGCCATATATCAAGAACAGGAAGATCATCTGGGAGAACTATGCCGGTATGTTTCCAACGTTTGAGTCGTTCGCGCAAATAATGGATCAGTGTACAGAAAACTATGAGTGCCTTGTTATCAACAATAATGCGAAGAGCAACAAACTGAGCGACCAGATATTCTGGTACAAGGCTGAGCATCACGGACCTTTCCGGCTGGGATCGAAGGAGTTCTGGGATCTCTCCAAGGATATCAACTCTGATGATGAGGAAACAGAAGCATATGACCCGAGTACACAGAGGCGTCGAACTGGTCCGAAGATCAGCGTCCGTAAGAGTACTAGCAAATGGTAAGTCGTTTGTATGTTAGTAGGTACTATAACATACATACATACTGTAGTATTAGGCCTCTTCAACTATGTAGGTGTCTGTTATCGATGCGTCGGAGGGATATGTGGCGGTAGTGATTGATACAGGTTCGCCTATTTGGTCTAAACTTGTCCCTATGGTTGAGAACTGCTCTATGTCACAGACATTCGTGAAGCGCACCATTTCGTTCGCAAGACCTATGTTAGAGTTCTTGTGTGCGCACATGTACGTGAGACCGTTCTTAGGCCCGTTGTACGTACCCAATATCCCAGATGTTTGACCGCGCTCGTTCGCAGCTACTGCTGTTGGTATCCAAGTTTGCACATTATTGTACACATACGTACTTATGAATGCCTCAGGAAAGATATAGAACACATACATGTATTCTTTCGGTGAACCATCTACTTTGAATGTCTTGCCGTGGAGGTCATCTATTGTCTGCTTAACAGATGGATTTGCATTAAGATTTACCACTATCGCGTCTATTAGAGGCTGAGCATTTGATAACCCCGTATTAGTCGAGAATCCTGGATAGTTCGACGCTGGGGTTGTAGGTGGAATGCCATCGAATGCTGTTAGGTCCCAGTCTACAGCCTGAGCATAAGACGCCGCCGGCCAGTCGTTCTGCGCGTCTTTCAACACATCCACGCTGATTGCGTAGTAGAGTGGGGTCAGTTTAGGTCCCCCGCCTGCGACGAGGACATCCCAGCTACCTTGGAAGAACTCTACCGGAAGTAATGCCATCCCTACATAGTTGTAGAATTGAGACTGATCATCTCTGACAGGAGTTTGAGACATGGTTGCCATCATCGATGATAAGTCACTCGTTATCCAAGCGTTCAGCTCAGCAAGGCGGTACCATACATCACAGTTGAAGAGAGATGCTGGTGTGCCATATGGTCCGGCTACACAGTCCTTAACACCGTCTGCACCCGGTGCAAACTGACCTACGTGTCTCCCTACGCCACCTGCAAGCTGGTTTATACAGAAGATCCAATCTCGCTTATCACCGTCTGCGCGTCTACGGATATGTGGTATTAGTGCGCTCTGCTTGTTAGTTGTAGGTGGGAGACCTTGTAGTTTATCTCCTATCTGTACAAGCATAGAGTTCGCACCATATGACATGTTCGCGGCTCCTGCTCCCATAGTACGTATCTTACTCATATGTACTATGTCTAGATTATTAGGTTACTCTTGCACTATGTATGTGGTTGTTATATCGCCAGATAATGGATACGCTGGGCCTACATTTGACGAGATAGTTCCAGGAGCAGACGCGCTTGCACCAATTACTGATACTTGGTCGGTATCGCAAACGTTCTGCAGTTTACACATTCTTATATTCGGCATCAGGCCAACACCACCTCCATATTTTGTCGCTACAGCAAACGTTAATCCATTCGCGCTGCCTCCATTGCTAGTATAGTAATTACCCCATTGGGATGCTCCTCTATCGTTTACTGCCTGTGCTGCCTGAATCCAGGTTACCATGTTCGACATCACTGCACCTTGGACGAAGTTCTCTGGGAAAATGTACACTGCATATCTCAAATTACCTGAGTATCCTGGAATATGGAATGTTTTCCCAAATAGGTCGGTAAGCGTACTTAAAACATTTGCATTCGCTGGATCATTAAGGTTGTTCGTAATTGCTGTTCGTAGAGCTAATGCGTTACCTCCTGTCCCAGGACCTGATAGAACATCGAGAGTTGTTGATGATGGTGCAGTAGTGCCAAAAGGTGTTAGATCAAAATTAGGTACTTGGCCGAGTGTTACGTCAAGCCAGAGTGAATTGTCTAAAAGAGCATCTATTGCAAGAGCATAGTTAGAGAATGTCTGATTATATGTCTTGCCGCTGGTAAAAGATGCACCAGCATCGATGCTTCCATTAAAAACGCTCGCTGGCAATAAGGTTAATCCAAGATAGTTATAGAAGTTGGGATTATTAGGGTCGACTGTGGTTTGATTCATAGTTGCGAACATCGAAGATAATTGAGTAGTAACCCAGGTGTTTAGTTCGGCGAACATATACCAAGCATCACAGTTGAATAGTGGCGTTGCAAGTGATAACTCATATCCATGCTCATGAGGACGTTCTGTACAGTCCTTGACACCATCCGCTCCTGGAGCGAACTCTCCTGCATGTCTTCCTACACCTCCAGCCAGCTGGTTTATACAGAAGATCCAGTTGCGCTTGTCACCATCAGCACGTCTACGGATATGAGGTATGAGCTCTGCACGCTTATTTGTAGTAGGAGGAAGACCTTGCAGTTTGTCTCCTATCTGAACAAGCATTGAGTTTGCGCCATATGACATGTTTGCGGCTCCAGCGCCCATAGTACGTATCTTACTCATCTATACAATATGGCAAGACTTTTGTAAATAGTGAATATTGTTAGTAAGATGCAGCAATACCAATCACTCCACACGCCAAGCGCTGTCCTGCATTACCGGTTTTTGTTGACTCATCGTCACCTCCAACTCCAAGATCGTCTTTATCGGCGTGTACGATGATCATTCGACCGATAATACTTCTGTCGTTCTTTGGATCTGTACTGAGACCGCTTACCGTAAATCTGCCACGAGCATACCCATCGCGTGATCTGATATTACCTAGGTCTCCGGCGTGCCGTACTATCGAGTTACGACCACCATGAGAGACGCCATCAGGATTGAAGTGCGCACATCCGGATGTACATCCCTTAGTCATGTCTCCACACTCATGAACATGGAATCCGTGTAAGCCATCACTAAGACCTTCTATGTCGTATTTCACAACGCATTTACCTCCGCGCTCTGAAAAGTGAACTACCCCCTTTATCGAACCAGACAATACAGCAACTGCTTTGGTGGGCAATCTCCCTCCACAGCCCTCATATGGCGCGCATGAACTTCGCATACTGAAGCCACGTACGCCCTGCTTGCAACGCTTGCGTGTGAAACGACGCGGAAGAGAGAACGTCTTACCGTCACTCCTTCGACAAGACTTGGCTTTGGTACTGTGTCTGCAGCAGTTCATTTCTATGATATGCTGCGATAATCGTTATACGACCTTCTCAAGTTTGTCAGCTACACATTTGTTCGCAGCGATGAAGGCTTCCTTGTCGAAATCAGCGGAGTAGTCGTGCTTGCAGTCATGGTTAAGCCTATGTACAGGACAAAAAGAAAGACTGCAGTAGCACTTTCCAATAATTTGCTGAGCGGGGTTCAGCTTCCGCTTACAGTCATCAGCGCAACACCTCGTGATCATCCTTACTTGTTAGTAAGATTATATCATCGACGTTTCTATGTCGTTTTAACAGATGTAGGCACACGTTGCCGGGCGCGTGAAGGTGGTCGTCGCACCGAACCAGTTCGTTTCTGCAATCGACAACGCACCTTGCGGCCACTGTTTGTGGCAGAGACACGAGGTCGATACCTCGATCCATAGCCCTAGCACTGCGCAGAGGATTAGGAGCGCCAGCATCGTGATGATCGTCGCAGCGATGTCGTCAGGCTGTCCTCCAGGGTATCTGTGGTAGTACGTGTGAGAACCGATACTGTCAACGTATAGTGGTTCGCGGCACAGGGGGCACAAAGGGTTAAGCCCTTGCAGGCCATTCGCGCACGCGGAGTGCAGCTTATGCCCGCAGCGCAGCACCCTCACATTCTGGCTGAGGCTCTCCAGGCATATACAGCAGTTTTCGACTTTACAAGACATCGTCTATATGAGATATGTGCTGCTTTGTAGGTGCACAGTGATTCAATTTCGTGATTAAATGCACACGATATTGAATGTGGTCTTCATAACTTACTCATCATCAACGCCATCAGCCTTGATCTCGCTGACATCCACCTCATTCTGTGTAGCGTTGATCGTAAGCTCGCTGAGGCCGTGATCACCAAGCGTGGTCACGACGTTCTCATCCTCGAACAGCTCCTTGCGGATGTCTGCCACCGAGACATCTTCACCAAGAGCTCCGTCGAACGTTGTAATGTCCTTCACACTAACAAGGTTACCCTCGGCATCCACAGTCTGGGTAAGCACATTGCCAGTTTCCAGTGCCTTCTTCTTGTTATCCTCGATAGCCTGCTTTTTGGCAGCCTTCACACGTTCTTCGAACTCCTGCTTAGCACGGGCCTCATTTTTTGTCTTCTCATGCATTAGCTGATTGAGCTCGCTCTCCATGTACTCAACTCTTCCAGTCTTGTATGCCTCAGGATGGAATGGCATCCAGAGTCCTACCTGACCAACGTATACATCGTGTGTCGGATCTGCCTCGCGGAGTACCTTAGCACGCAGTTGTGCCTCTTGAAGGGACGGGTATGAACCACGCACCTTAACTCCGCGCACGCTCGTTTGGAACTGGTTGGCCTCGTCGAACTCGGCAGCAAGGCGATCCTCGTTGTTATCAAGGAACGTCTTGAACTCGCCGGACAGCGAAGTTGGGAACAAGTTATCTTTCTCCTCCTTGCAGAACTCGACAAGGTCTGACTGGAGCGCATCGAAAGAGACTTTGTGCTTGTAGGCAACGAAGCTTAGGAATTGGGTGAACTTCTCCAATGCCTTGTTTAACTCCCACTGTTTAAGGAACTCTTCAAGCATGAATTCCTTTCTGTCCTTGACAATCGAGTCGGGCGAGATGAATGAGAGACAACAAAATTTCTGTCCAGCCACTGCCTTGTCCTCATCTAGAACGTCAACATACTTGGGATTAGGGCTCCCATCGGCCTGTTGCTTAAGGACCACTGCCTTCGGAGGAACTGCGTCGGAGCTCATAGTGTATACTATAGCCAGTATTACGTTTTTAAGCTCCAACCGCACCTAACTTTTTTTTCTGCCCGTACTCTATATAATGGACCTCATGGGCATTGATCTTGGTGAACTTGTTAAGCGCGCAATCAAGTACCTCGTTGAGGGCTTGATGGTTGCCATCGCTGCCTTCGCGATTCCTCAGCGCTCATTGAAGCTTGACGAAGTCGCTCTTATCGCATTGACTGCTGCTGCTACTTTCAGCATCCTCGATACCTACGTTCCAAGCATGGCTGTGAACGCTCGCAGTGGTGCTGGATTCGGTATTGGCGCAAATCTTGTTGGCTTCCCAGGTCAGCAAGGTAAGATCTTCTAAATCCCCGATTATTAGCGATGTGTTCTAAACATAGAGGAACATATCACTTCAATCACTATACACAGATGTCATGGAATCTGCGAAGCGTCTCGAGTATTAACCATTCATTCATCGATATCACACGCGAATATGGAATAGTTGATATCATAGAGGCAGATGACCTAATGAAGGCAATAGAGCTGCTACGCGCCGAGAGAGACGGTGACAGCGTTGTGATGATCAAGACACTTACGACAGACAGGACCTATATTGCAACTAATTGTCATCCATCACTGCACGTCGAATGGGGAAAAGCAGTGATAGCAGTGGTTACAAGATGCATCGAACTGAAGGAGGCATCGAAGCGACTAAAAAACAAATATCTCAAACGGTAGGGATGAACTCCCAATCAAGCTCTTCGCAGATCCTGCGCCAGATCTCATCTTGCTCTATCCGCTTTTCTCTGTCCTTCAGCATCGGGAAGAAAGGAAGGAACTCGTGTTGCTCCAACAACTCGCATAACTTGTAGACAGTGTAATAGTAGTTCAGGAAGTTGACCCGATCGTCAGGGCAATACTTCGCGTATGGTGCCTGAATGTCCATGAATAGACTACACAGTCGTTCCTCTAGCTCTGGGCTCATCACAGGTGGTTTGATCCCAAGCTTGTCCTTTATGAACGGAATGTGCTCGTAGTACTTGTTGTATCCAAGCTTCTTAAGAATCTCTTTCGCACGCTTATTAGTGATCTCAGCACAAGTGATTCTTTCCTTCTTTATCTGTTGCTTAATGTTCTCTAGAACCTCATCAGGTATTTGCGTGGTCTCTTTTGCCTGGAACTGTGCAAGAATCTCTCTGAAGTGATTGATCCGTTTGTATGCATAAAAGCAGACCTCTTTAGGAGGTTCTTTGTATGACGGTTTCTCGTGCTCAATAAGAAAACTTATACTAGCGTGACACACGTTACATACGAGCATTCCCTCGTGGTCGATTGGAATTAGCTCGCCCTTGTTGCACTCTCTACAGACATCTGTCTGCATAACATAATTCCCCATATCGAGGAAAGTCTCATCCACATTCGCAAGATACTCTTTCACTGAATTCCCTTCTTCTCTCGCAGACTGATCTGTTGACTCTAGGTTAAAAAACTGGTTCAGAACCCTAGTCTTGTTCTTACCACTCGCGATCTCCTTTTTGGCCTCGAAGTAATCAAATACGTATTTCGAATTGTCTAGATAGTAGTTAGTCTTCGCATTCTTGATCTCTCTGATCTGTGAATTGAGTGCAGCGATTTCCTCATCTATCGACATCCTCTCGTCGACATCAGAAGCTTTCTTACGTCGTGCAACTAAAGACTTACGGCTGTCACGCAGTCTCGGAAGTAGATCACTTTCATCGCTATCAATACGCTCAATGATCTCTCTGTGTTTGCCGTCCAAAGTTGTTGTGCTTCTGGCGCAGACTTGAATAGTTTTGCTGCTTTTTGGTTTGAATGTTGGCATTATAGTACGCATATGGCCGGAGGTTTAAATGCTTCGCAACATCGAAATGCTTATCGTTCTACAACGCCCGATGTTTTCTGGGATGAGATTAAGATGAGTGGCGAACTAGGACCGATAGCTATTCCCGTAATTAGTCAGCATGCTGTAAGCCCCAAGGAGATGCAAAAGATGGTATTCATCTGCAATGCTGTCGAGGATGGCTGGCAGGTCGTCAAAAAAACCGATACGTACGTGTTCACCAAGAAGCATGAAGGCAAGAAAGAAGTGTTCAGAGAAGGCTATCTAGCGGAGTTCATCGCAAGAAATCTGGCCCTCAGAGAGTCGAATTAGGACAAATTCGGCGTGGGTTCGCCAGATTTTTTTCTTTAGCAATAGTATAACCATGGGAGGTGGACTTATGCAACTTGTCGCTTACGGCGCCCAGGATGTCTATCTTACGGGCAATCCTCAGATCACTTTCTGGAAGGTGACTTACCGTCGCCATACCAACTTCGCAATGGAGTCTATTGAACAGACTTTCAACGGCCAGGCTGATTTCGGTCGCCGTGTTACCTGCACCCTTGCTCGTAACGGTGACCTTGCCTACCGCACCTACTTGCAGGTGACTCTTCCTGAAATCAACCAGCAGCTTGGTGGCAACACACACGGCAACGGCGTTTTCGCTCGGTGGTTGGATTTCCCTGGTGAGCAGATGATCGCTCAGGTTGAGGTTGAGATTGGTGGCCAGCGCATCGATCGCCAGTACGGTGACTGGATGCACATCTGGAACCAGCTTACCCTTTCCAAGGAACAGGAGCGTGGATACTACAAGATGGTTGGTAACACCACCCAGCTTACCTACATCTGCGATCCTTCCTTCGCTAACGTCGATGGGCCTTGCGATTCCTCCGCTCCCCGCCAGGTGTGCGCTCCTCGCAATGCTCTTCCTGAGACCACCCTTTACGTGCCTTTCCAGTTCTGGTACTGCCGCAACCCTGGCCTTGCTTTGCCTTTGATTGCTCTTCAGTACCACGAGGTGCGCATCAACCTCGACATTCGCCCTATTGACGAGTGCTTGTGGGCTGTCAACACCCTCTCTTCTTCCAGCGGTAACGCTAAGGTGACCTCCGCTTACAACCAATCCCTTGTTGCTGCTTCCCTCTACGTCGACTACGTGTTCCTTGACACTGATGAGCGACGCAGAATGGCACAGAACCCTCACGAGTACCTCATTGAGCAGCTTCAGTTCACTGGTGACGAGTCTGTGGGTTCCTCTTCCAACAAGATCAAGCTCAACTTCAACCACCCTGTGAAGGAGCTTATCTGGGTTGTGCAGCCTGACCAGAACGTGGACTACTGCTCCTCTCTTGAGGGAGGCACCCTCCTTTACAAGACCCTCGGTGCTCAGCCTTTCAACTACACCGATGCTGTCGATGCTCTCCCTAACGCTCTCCACGCCTTCGCTGGCCCTCAGTCTATTGGCGTGACCGCTGGTGACTACATCAACGCCTCTGGCCTCTTCCAGGACGCTGGTGCAGCTGATGTGACCGCTAACCTCAACTACTGGGGTCAGGGCACTGGTGCAAATGCTGACGGCTACAGCGTTGCTGGCGGTGGAGCAGGTGCCACTGGTGGATTCAACGATTCTATCACTGGCCCTATGTCTGGTGTGTCTGATGCCGGTTCCTTCGTTATGGCTGAGACCGCTCTTGACATGCACTGCTGGGGTGAGAACCCTGTTGTTACCGCTAAGCTCCAGCTTAACGGCCAGGACCGCTTCTCCGAGCGCGAGGGTACCTACTTCGACTTGGTGCAGCCTTACCAGCACCACACCCGCAACCCTGACACTGGTATCAACGTGTACTCCTTCGCTCTTCGCCCTGAGGAGCACCAGCCTTCTGGCTCCTGCAACTTCTCCCGTATCGACAACGCTACCCTTCAGCTTGTCCTCTCCAACGCTACCGTTGAGGGTACCAAGACTGCTAAGGTCCGCGTCTACGCTCCTAACTACAACGTGTTGCGCGTGATGTCTGGTATGGGTGGTCTTGCCTACAGCAACTAAGTTGCTTAAGTCCTCCAACTTCTATCTTAAATCACAATTTGATCCGATACTGATCATATTGTGCCTCATATTGTGCCTCATATTGTGCCTCATCTATCACCAAAAACGGTTAGCTTCGAGTCGTCCGCCATCACGAGTAGGCGCACGTATCTCTCTATCTCATCTGCATTACACCCACTAAGCGCCATCACTCCGATGTTCGTTATACCACTTCTCATAGCTGCTATCTGCAGTTCTTCTAGTTTATCTCGCGCTGTTATGAGGCAAGTGTAAGTGCCTTCCTTTCCACATTCGTTCAGTACATCTCGATCGAATAACACAACTGTATTCATCACTAGAACGTAATGTGACCACCCAACCCGCTTGTTCACGTATTTATGCTCATATGGTAGAGGTCGCGCCCAGATGTTTGCGCGCACCTCGGCATATTGAGATCCTTCGCTCCCACCACGAGCACTCATTACACCATCAATCCCCAAAGATTCGTACATCGCTGGTTTTATCCAATATGGGCATAGCCTATTGATCTCGGCATTCCTCAGTAGAGAGAAATTCTCTTTCCCACCATCTCCTATGTATTGGATATACCCTACCTTGCATATCTTCGAACACTTCGTGGCTGCGAATGTGCGTAGGAGTACTTCATAATCATCCCCCACGGGCAACTGTTCACTGTATCCACCTACTTCGTGTAGCACTGACGCACGCCAGATGCGAGGATGATTTGGGCAACACGGTAGCGCAGACGCAGTCATGTTATTGATATTTGGAGTAAGAAACTGGAAGTGCCACACACCATTGTGTATGACAGAGAGATACCCGCCATACCCGTTACACACGTTGAACATGCATGCTCTATGGTCCCCGTACATCCGCTGATCTCCATTGTTCGCCATATTGATGAAATCCATATAGACGAATCCAACCTCTTCGTCACTCTCGAACTCGCATAATGCATCTTGTAAGCAGTTTGGCGTCAGCTCATCGTCGTGATCGAGCTCGACTACGTACTTCCCTCTACACAGAGAGGCTGCCTCGTTCTTCACTTCACCTATCGAACCGCTGTTGCTTGAGCGCTTATATAGACGTATGCGCGGATCAACAAGCGATACTCTTAGATAGTCGAAGTGGCCAGGATCAGGCGAGTCGTCCACTACCACCCATTCCCAATCCCTTACACACTGTGCTGCCAACGACCTATACGCGCGTTCCATCTTCCAGAATGAGTTGTAGCACGTCGTGAAGATCGAAAACTGTGGCCGCAGATTCTCTCTACTCCTGCTCACGCATACCATGTATTTCGTATTGACTGCGTGCACGAATTTGTCGAGAGTACCTACGCGAATTATACGTAGTGTCTTCCGCTCGAGGCGATCGCTCCATATGTCACGCAGTTCATCATCCCATCGAGTGTCGCCATATAACACTATAACGTGGTAGTAGCTTGAGTATGCCTTCCAGACCTCTGACACGTCACTCGTCAAGCATACCTCACAAGCACATTCTTCTTCGAAGTATTCGTCTACGATTCTGTGTCTGTCCTCTCTGAGGAATAGGACGCGTGGGTACGACATCTGTGCGTATGCTGGTTCTACGTTTATGCCTTTTGGTATGGTAGTGAGTGTGATTACCAAACCAAAGAACGTTTATCTTGGTTGCTCCAGCGCAGCTACTCTGGCTTCTAATGCATCAATTCTCTCTTTTTGGTCTTTCACGACCTGGATGAGGGGTGCTACAAGTCGATCGTATGCCAGTGCATCTGGGCGTCCCTCTGCGTCGTAGATTACAACGTGTTTTAGTCCAACTTCATCGACTTCTTCTGCAATAAGACCAATCTCTTCACGGTCACCATCAGGACGCTTATAGATGCGTGGTCGCAGACTGTACATCATCTCTCCAAATTCGCGCGGCATATCCACGATGTTAGTCTTGTACCGCAAACTACTTGTGTCCCTATGTAGTTTGCCATCCACTGAGTCCCATTTGACTGTATGAAATGTGGTACCGCTGGGCATGTGTGGAAAGTAAACATTTCCACTGAATGATGCGTCGTGTGCGTACATATGTCCGTTGAAAGAGCTATCACCAACTACATAGAAATTAGTGTTAAATGATACATCCTCTGCAACCGTCAAAGATCCGCCTACGTCCGTGTTTCCGGTAGCCGCGTCCACGAGGAACTTCGTCGTCGCTAAGTGTCCAACTCTGAACTCATGGCTACCAGTTCCGATTACAAACAAACTCCCTCCAACCACTTCAAGGTCGTGGTTATGCACTTTAACCAATCCATTGAATGAGGCATCACCACCAACAGTCAGTGTTCCATCAAAGGAGGCGTCGTTTGATAGGTAGAGACTGGCAAATGAGACATCCTGTGTAGCGAAGTTGCTCAACGTGCTTACTGTACCAGTTACGTCACCTGTGATCCCGCCTCCTGCTGCCAAGCTACCATTGAATGAAGCATCGTTTGTTAGGAAGAGACTG
>Ga0222714_10000621_pt1 | contig 40649 bp, 28 predicted proteins | sample C33_3DmetaG_FD_165048 | JGI IMG/M metagenome (GOLD analysis project Ga0222714, IMG submission 165048) | Estuarine water microbial communities from San Francisco Bay, California, United States - C33_3D | ecosystem: Environmental > Aquatic > Marine > Unclassified | place: USA: California...
TGCCGATCAATATTGAGGTTTTTTTAGACTTTAGGAACTTTTTAATGGCTTCGTAGCGTTCTCCGGTGTCATTTACGCCTTCAATCGTGAATGCATCAGGTAAAAGACGCTTTAAGTTGTTCAAATGTTCTAAGTTCTTGACTAAAATAATGATTCTACCTTGTGTAGATCTCATTTGAGCCAAGCTAACGATGCTAACAATCATATTATTGCGTTCTTCCGACTGAATAATGTGTTCATCGTAGAGTTCTTGGTAGGACAAGTCACTGAAATCACCAGATGGAGCGTAGTTTAGGATCTGTATAATCGGTTTAGACAGCTTCTGATCCTCAATAAGCTCCTGCGTGGTTCTGGTGGTCTGTATACTGCCAAATGCGCCCTCAAGCTCGTATAGGTAGATCGGCTTGTCTGGCAGAGTTGCTGTGAATCCGTAGCGGTATACGGCTGCTGGGAACGAATTAATGGCTGCTGTAGTTACTTCTCCCTTGCAGAACTTATGAACCTCGTCAACCATCAGTACTTCAGAATCACGGTAATCATCAAAGATCTTCTCTAGGCTCTGATAAGTACTGAGCATTATCTGGCCTTTAACAAGTCCGTCACCAGAGTTAGCCCCTACATTAGTAAACTTACAATTCTTCGTCAGGAATTTATAAGTTTGATTAAGGATGCCCTTCTCATCAAACAAGATTAGGGTCTTTCTGGGTGCTAGAGCCTTTAACAGACCAGCCATAATAAGGGTCTTACCTGACCCAGTAGGTGAGTTAACTAGGCAGCGTCTCTTCTCTAATGCGGTATCAATTACCCTTTTTTGATAATCATAAAAATCAAAGTCTTTAATTGTAGGACTTTGAGTTCCGGGAGTGTAGGTAAAATCTTGAACTATCTCAGGAGTGCAACCTATTCTTTTAAGCTCTACTAATACACGGTCTAAAAGTCCCGTCCTAAAGTTACCAGCCTTGTTAATAAAGTATTTCTTACCATCCCAATGCCTAAGTTTAAAAGCCTGAACGTACTCATGCCCGGGAACAGGGAAAGCGAATAGGTTAACTAAAGCCTTAAGTAGACCCGGGTTATCGGTTTCTATCCTAGAGATAAGATTGCCTACTAAAATCCTCATACCTACTATAATAGGTATTAAGGACGAAATTATGGCTATAGATAAAAAGATTGCACAAAGTATGGATAAGGATAGGGAAGATATCCTTCAGAAACTTCTTAGTGAGGTTCCCGCAGACTCAGAGATTATTTTAGATCTGCCATCCAGAAGTAAGTTTTACAATGGAGTAAGCCAAATTGTTGTAAAGCCAATGACGTTTGAAAACGAAAAGAACGTTGTTGCAAATTTAAAGAGAGATGTTGATCCTATCAATACTTTGCTGGCTGATTGTGTAAAAGGAGTTAACATATCCGACCTGTTAATATTTGACAAGGTCTATATCTTAATGAGATTAAGACAGCTTTCTTACGGGGAGAACTACGAGTTTAAAGTAGATTGCCCTAAGTGTGGTAAAGAGTCTCAAGTATCAATGTCACTTAACGATTTAATCGTAAACGAGATTCCTGACGATCTAACCGATCCTAGAGAGGTAACTCTCCCAGTATGTAAGAAGAAAGTTAAAGTTAGATTTCCTAGAGTTAGAGACGAGAGCTTTTTAATGACTGCCGAACAAGTTAATAATAATATTTATAAGCTTGTTGAGTCGGTAGAGGGTATCACAGACCTCTTAATTATTAATCAGTTTATTAAGAAACTGCCCCTTAGAGACATAAAAGCTATAGTTAAAGAAATTAATAGGACCGACTTAGGTATGGATCCTAGAGTGCTGTTTGAATGCCCTAAGTGCTTTAAATCAACGGAGGTTAGCATTCCAATCACAGCAAATTTTTTTTCAGTCAGCTAATTGATGAAGTAAATATAGAAAACTTACTTTATCAAGCCTACATATTAGTTAGCAAGCTTCGTTTTTCTTACTCTGACGTTAAGAATATGACTAAGCATGAACGAGCCTTGTTTATTAAGTTTTACGTCAAAGAACTAAAGGAACAAGAAGATGCTTATAGGCGCAGTACAAGCAAATGACCGTAACAATAACCCCCCTCAATTATCCAAGGTGGGGTTACAAGTTTTCTTTATGCAGGATGGAGCTTATCAAGATCCATTTCAAATTAGTGCAGTTTCAATATTCAAGGCAGCAGGAACCTACAGCCCATCTTCAATCCTTAACACCGATGAGTTAATAGCTTCATCGGTGTCTGGTTCCATACTGATGAACTTCGCCAACTCATCAGCCGATACAACTAATGCAGCATTTGATCCTTCAAACTGTGCTGCCGGAGCCAGTGGCATTTATCGTTTAGGCCCCGGAAACTATGCTGTTCTTTTAGATGGTGAAGTATCTCAATCAGGTGTAGTAAATCTTTACGGCGCAAATACAGTAATAAAAAATACTGTTTCAAACATCGGAGACTTTGTAGATGTCTGGACCATCAAGATGGTCGCAGGCTCGGAACTAGAGACGGTCCTAAACTACTTCACGTTAACCAGAGGTAATTTCTTTACAGTCACTGAACCTATACTGTTTAGAAGCAGAACCAGATTATTAAACAATTCAGTAATTCTTGGTTCTAAAGTAGATCTAAAGATTGATACTGAGATAACGGTTGAAAACAAAAACATAACTGACGAAGTTAAGAACGTCATCAGAACCTCTGCTTTAAGATCTCCTTCAATTGAAATCTACAAGCTTAACGACGAACTCAACTTACCAGCTAGGATAACCGTGTCATCTTACTCAGACACTTCTGCTTTAACAAGTGTTAATAGTGCAGATACTATCGTGTTCACTTGGGATACGGAACAACTTAAGACTCACCCACAAGCTTTGTTAGGTAAGTTCGGTGGTATAGTAGGAATGTATGCTATTCAAGTTAAATACAATCTATTTAACCAAAGAATAGTCAGTCCCCTAATGCATCTAACTGTCGAGTGATACTAAACTTGAAATAAGGTGTCGTTGCAGCCTTAATCGCTTCAACTAGACACTTGGCGTTCCTAGAGCACTTTGTTAGATAAAAGTCGTTCCAATCCTTACTACCAAAGGGAACGGCAACAGAGATATCAGGCATTCTAGCCTCTCTTCGTAAAGTATCAAATCTTTTAATACCTTGTAACCCAGCGTTATCGTTATCATAACAAACAACGATAGGACCACGATATTGTTTAAGCTGATCTAATTGGGCTTTGGATACGGAGCAGGAGATTGTGGTGGTAGCGTTTAAACCGCAGTTCTGGAGGGTTATAGCATCGATTGCGCCCTCACAAATGTACAGAGGGTCTGTGGAGTCATATTCAAACGGATAAAGGACATTAGCCGAGGGGATGTTTCTGGCGTTAAGATACTTAGGTTGCATACCATAGAGGAGTGCACGACCTTGGAAATACATGTAGTCCCCGGTCGCAATCCTATACGGGATGATAACCCTGTCCCTGAAGAAGCCCTCTGAGGAGGCGTAAAAAGTCCTATTAGCCCCGAACCAATCCCATACGCCTCTTTCCTCAAGGTACATCCACGCAAGCGATCCAATGACCGTATACGGCTTTGAGTGCTGGAATACGGGCTGGAAGAAACACTTATCGGTATCCCCAGCGACAGTCTTGGGGGTTATCTTCTTAACTTCATCGTCTGCAAGGAAGGTTTCGATAAGAAACTTCTCGTAGGCACGCTGGTAAGATATGTTCTCTAACTTTGCGTACAAGGTAATAAAGTTACCTTTGTTACCAGTCTTAAAGCATCTCCAAAGTCCATTGTCTAGGTTGACCGACATGTGCCTCTTGTAGTCGTGTTCTAAGAACACCGATGGCACTATAAGTTCAGAGTCATCGCTAGAAATTCTATAATTGGTATTGAACTTTCCCAGCAAATACTCTCTAATGTAGGAAGAAGAGATCATATGTTTTTATCAACACTAAGTAATACTAAATCTGATGTAATAGACCAGTGCCTGAAGAAGTACGAGTATAAATATATTTGGAAGTTCCCGGGATTTCCATCTAAAAACGAGGATTCTTTGAATTTTGGCTCGTACATCCATAAAATTTTTGAGGAAGGCTACAAAGACAATGATATCAAGACTCTTGAAAAACTCGCTGAAGACCTGAAAAAATCTTACAAAGTTCCTTATCAATTCAGGGACAAGACGCAGGAATGCTTGGACAACTTCTTAAAGTTTAACTCCAAGCTGGGCGAGACGTTAGCTACTGAGTACGAGTTTAAGATAGAGCTAGTGGAAGGAATAACTTACACTGGATTTATTGACAGGATAGTTGCTGGTAAAGAAGGTGGAATATTAATTATTGATTACAAGACTTCTAAGTCTGAAAAGAATCGAGTGCAACTGTTCAATGATAACCAGCTTAAAGGTTATGCTTTTGCAGTAGGTCAAATCTTTAAGAAGGACTTGAAAGATATCTACTGTGGACATTATTACCCACTAACTGGTAACTTTGTAGATATCCAGTACCCCCAAAGCAGCATCAACAAGTGGAAGAAGGAAGCTGTCGATAGAGCTTGGAAGATCAGGAAGAAGAAGGCTGACGAGTTCCATCCAAGCAAGAATACTTTCTGCGAGTACTGCGAATATCAGCAGATGTGTCCAGCTTTCTGTGCAGCCCATGATGTGGCTGTAAGGATTGAAGAACAGAAAGTACTAAAGAAGAAGCTGGATGAAGAGACTAAGAAACAGTAAGTTTACCAACTATTAGTGGTGAATACATTTCTTTAAGGTCAATAGCCTCAAAGAAATTAACTACTTGTTCTTTTGAGTAACCACATTTTGTAGACAAGTAGTTAAAGAGAGTCTGGATCTTTAGTGGTTTTTGGTTCTTAATAGATTCTAATAACTTAGTTTGGAATAGTTTTAAGAATCTTTCACTAAATCTATATCTCCATCTCTCTATGAATTTATCACTTAATGTATAGTTTATTAAGTCTAATGTCTCTATAAGGTATTCATCTATGTTACTCATATCGTGTTTTAATTCTATATAAGAATAGAGTTTTTCTGTTAGAAAAGGAACAAAAATATTTTTATTTTTGAAAAAATATGAAAAAAAGAATTACGGTAAGAGATTTAGTACCTCTTGTTGAGTCTGCTGGGTTCCTATCCAGTCAGGCTAAACAGATACTAATTAAGTCTTTTGACTCTGTAGTTCGTTCTTTTCATACCAGTGTACTTACAGCTATAAACAAGATAAAGTTTAACAAGTATACTAATGCAGTAATTAATGCTTTGGAACAAAGATTAAAACAAGATGCAATTAATCAATCAGATAAACAATTAAAGAATATAATAAAACAATCCTCCGAAGTCGTTAAGGTAAACGACTACATGAAGGAAAAATTCGCTAGAGTCTTAAGTTTAAAGTCTGGATCTGTTATTATGTTCCAGTATACTGATGAACAGGGATCAGTTACGAATAGGACTGGATTAGTAGTAGGTGGTGCAGAAGGTCCAGATAAGGTATTTTTTATATCAAAAGGTAACGAAGTGTTTTTAAAAGTATTAGATATGACTAAAACTTCAACTCCTACAGCGATATACTCTATACTCAAGTATACTAATAGTATTGAAAACTCTATGGATTCCTCCAGCAAAAATAAAGGAAGATCCATGAGTATGTCTTTTACAGATGCAGTAACTAACCCAAATATCAGGTCCTATGTTTCAACCAATGACTTTAGGTCTTTTAATATAAGTAGGATAAGTTATTTGTCCACTATAAAGTTAGGAACTTCAGAAGTCTGACCTACATAAGAAGTGAGTAATTATGGCTAAAAAAGATGAATTAAGGGATTTAGAAATAAAGATGATTTCTTTTCTAGGGAGTGTAAATGACTCTTTAGAAAAAGCATCTACAAATTTTCAAACTCTTAATACTAACTTAGAAATCGCAGCTAGGTCTTTAGGGGATAGAGGTCCAGACGGTCTGGTAGGAAATTTACAAATTTTAAAAGATTCTATAAAAAAGATAGTTTCTGAAATATCAAATATAAATGTCCCAGCAAATGGAATGGGTAACTCAGGTGGACTAACACCATCACCTTACGATTTTATTATAAGTTTTCCTCCGGTAACTCCCCCACCTATTCAACCACCTGTAATTCCCCCACCTTTACCACCCCCACCACCACCACCAGAACCACCAACTAATAAACTTGAAAGAATATTGGATAATTATTTTCAAGGTAACAGTGATGACAATGGCCTGAATTATTTTACAGGTCAAATTATTTTACAAGCATTTACTGAATTACAAAAAGTAACTACAATGTTTTTCGATGGGGTGAGTAATCTTATTCCTTCGATTGATAGTCTTTCTATAGTTACTAATCTTTTAGATAAGGTTTCTTCAAATATAGCAGAATTACCAAACAAAATAATAAGCTTGAATCAAAATTTATTAGGAATGGGAACCAACATACAAGATTTTAAAGATCAAGTTGGTTTCATGACAAATGAATTAGCTGGGAGCACTGCTCAAAATCTACAAAATGCGGCAACTTTGTATTCCCAAGGATTTAGGGGTAACAATAAATCTTTGTTAGAACTAGCAGCAATAATGGATCTAACAGGACAAAGAACCTCAACTCTTACTAATGATTTCACTAGAATGTCTACTGTTATGGGATTAACTAACAGACAAATGAATGTTCTCGCAGAAGTTGTTAGACAAAGTTCAGATGATTATAAAGTAAAGTCTGACGAACTAATAGAAGCATTAGGAAAAGTTCAGAATCAAAACGTTATGGCTACTGCTGGTTTCGGTGCAACTTTTATGAGAAGTTTAACTCCTCTTCTTGGTGAGTTTAAAAGAAATAGCACTGAGATAGTTGGATTGGTAAATGCTTTAACTAAAACTGATACTTTGTTAAAACTTGCTCCAATTGATCCCCAAATAACTTCTTTAGCTAGAAGGATGGAAAGGGCGGGTAGTGCAGAGGAATTAAAGTCTATCTTAATTCAAATAACAGGAAGGCTTTCTAGTTTTGCACAAATGATGGCAGGACAAGCAGGAGCAGCAGGATCTGCTGGTTCCCTCCCAACTACTGCAATACTAGCTGATATATTAAATTCTATAGGAATGCCATTAGCAGACGCAACTCAATTATTTAGAGCTTTAACGGGTCAATTAGATGAGTATACAATAAAATTACAACAGAGCCAACAGGTGCAAGATAGCTATGCAGCCGCAACTCAAAAACTAGCTAATGCAGCACTCCCTTTTATAACTAGTTTAGTTAATATGGCTACTAGCATAATTAATTTTATTGGTGGTGGTGGAGGGTTTGTAATTCTTTTTGGATCTTTACTTTTTCTTGCTAAATCTTTTGTATCTCAAGCTGTGAGTATAGCAACTACTACTCTTTCCTTGTATCAATTAAGACTACAAATTTTGAGTATGACTGTATTAACTAATGTTAATAATGCGTCGTTAAGACAAAGTATTATCAGCTTAGTGTCATTTGCATCCACTGCTTCCTTCTGGGCAGGAGTTCTTTCTTTTGGATTAACTGCAATCCTAGGTGTTATTGGTGGAATTGCAGCTTGGAGCGCAATGGATTCAGACTCAACTGAATTAAACACTGATGCTATCTCAAAAAATACTGCCGCTCTTCAAAACAATTCTGATATAAGATTTAAAGATGCTACTGCACAAAACATCTTCCTAGATACCATGAATAGAAATATTGCTTTTGTGTTAACAAGAGAATCTGCAGTTCAAGACGCTTTAAAACAAATGGTTTCTCAGGGTCAAGTACAGCAAGATCAAATGAAAGCTTTGATTAACACTGCTATGGCTCAATACATGGCAACACAAAACTTGGGAGCAACTAGACCAGCAGTAGGTCCATAGTAATAGGAAAATAAAATGCCAGAAAGATTAACTACAACTGGAAGAACTTATCAGGATCCCCCGGGACAAAACAGTGTTCCTGCTCAAAATAATCCATACTATAGCGCAAACCGTGATCCTTTAAACCCGGATAATCCAAATGCATATAATGCAAATCCTTACCCTAGACCAAATACTCCAGCACCTAAACCTACCTATCAAAAAGAACCACCTAAAGATTTCACTTATTCAGAATTTGGTCAGCCTGATTCTAATACCATTCAACCAATTCAACGCGGCCCGCAGCGGGGCTCTGCAACAACTCAATTAATCCAACCTCGTCAAGGAGCCCCGGATACAGCTAACAGATCTCCGGGAGCTACTGAAGATCAACTAAAGGGTACAGCCTTTGAAGGTGCAGCTATCGTAGGTAGTGAAGATGGACTTTTTAGTGCGGGTGGTGCTGATCAAGGTCAAGTAGTTATAGCTGGAGGAGTTAATGGTAGAGCAGTTTCTTTAAGTTTAGGATCTGTTTTGCCTCCGGGAGTCTTAGATACTAATGCAGTTTTTAATATTGTAGCAAGGATAAAAGATGAGCGAACTGCTAAAGAAACTCAAGATGATAAAGGAAATTTTGATTTACAAAGTCAATTAACTGAAACAAAAGAAGGATTAATTGAAGTGCAAAGCACCTTGGCTAATCTTTTAGCTGGAACCAGAGATAAAAGAAATACAAAAGAAGAACAAGATAATGTAATTAAAAAATTTGATCCACTAATAAATAATCCAAGATACAAAAGCAAATATTACAATAGGTATTTAGAAAATAGATCTTGTTTAATATTTGTTGATGGTCCTAAAAAAATAGTTTTACCATTTTTTGAAAATCCTAGAATTGAAGAAAAGAGAGTAAGTAACTATGAGTCTACTACTAATCCGGGTGGTGCAACACCATTCCTATTCTATAAGTTCACAGAATTTTCTAATATAAAAATCTCATTTAAAATGAATGCTATGCACATAGCAGAAATTTTATTAAAAGAAGGAATTGATTTATATTCTTTCCTACACTTTACTGATCCTAAAAACGCACCAAACCCCAACCCAGATAAAGATAAATTTTTTAGTAAATTAGAATCTATTAAAAAACTTTTATCAAATTGTTCTAAAGAGTATTTTGACTCTAGATCAGGAAACAACCCACTTAATGTAATTGATAATTTTACTCCAAGATTAGATGATGAAAATAGAGAAGATATAAGTTTATATGAATCTATAAAACCATATATAAATCTTTATGATAAAAATTTAGACACTCATTTTAATCAAGCATTAACGATAATGCTTCTTTGGATTTACACTATAAAGAACTTTGTATTCTTTACCACTAGCACAGGCATTACTAACGCAGAGCAGGCTCAAAGATTAGCTGAGGCTGGTACAGACCCACAAAATCAAAATTTGGCTAAAACATTAGTTATAAAACATGGACCTGTTTATTATTACTTACCTTGTTTACTTATTAATTATGAAATAAAAGAAGTTCAAAATTCAACTTATGATATAGAATCTGTAATGGCATTAAATTATGAAGTTACTTTAACTGTATTCGCTAGACCAGAAAATTGGAAAGGTGTACTTAGCAATTTAGGAATTTCTAATGATGACACTGGTTCAATTATTCTTTTTGATAATGATACAAACACTTCAACATCACAGCAAGTAACAACTGGTGGATCTCCATAATAAGGATAATATAAAAAATGGCTAAGAATTACATAAATCATTACTCCATTGGATTTGTAGAAGTTTTTCACAAAAATAAAATATTAGCCACTTCTTTAGGGTCAGGCAGTTTTGAGAGTTACATTAATAATTTAAAAAATTCTGCATTTGATAAGAGAATTATTCCTGCAGGGTACGAACACAGGGCAGATTTGCTTTCTAATTTATTTTATTCAACTCCAACTTTAGATTGGATGATATTATATTTTAATAATATAAAAGATCCTTTTAATGAATTAAATGTTGGAGACACTATCTTAATTCCTAGAAAATAAATGTATGAGTAATGTAATTCACATCAGACCAAAATTATTAGTAACTAATAATTATGAGTTAGCAAAAAAATTCTCAGATACTCCTGTTAATCAAAGGTACTCTTCTCGTTATTGGAATGATTTAGATAAATATCAAGATTCAATATTGCTTGACCCTAGAAATGGTAGAACGGGACCTAATAGTTTTGAAGTATTTAAATCTTTTGAATATTCTTTAGGTTATGGTCAAGGCGCAGGACAAAATAACTATAAAATTACATTAGTTTTAAATGATCTTTACAATGTTTTAGAAGAAAATTTTATTCATGGTTTAATGTCTCAAGAAATATTATTAGATAATTATGATAAATTAAAAAGTGAATTGTTATCTCTGGGTCCTTCCGCTGCTGCCGAAGTAGCAAAACAATCTGCACAAGGTAGACAAATAACAATTCCAACAGTGCAAAATGGAGAAACCATTTATAAAAATTTAGAAAATTCGTTAATTGGAAAAAATTATTATTTTATTATCATAAATGAGTTTGATCATTTTTTAGAGCCAATAGTATCTCAATATGTTACAGCAACTGTCGATTATCAATCTATAGTGGATTCATTTAGAGGTATTAAACAAATAAAATTAGAGTTTCTTTGTACAGGACACCCTAACGTTCTTTCACATCTCTCTGATATAACTAGTTTTAATTCTTCTAAAATTAATTTAAGTCCTTACAAAAATATTCCAAATAGATCATATCAAATTATTGAAAACATTGATTTAAAAGACTTATCTTTAAATCCTTCTAAAATTGATCCATTAATTAAAAAAATTATAAAAAATTTATTTTCTAGAATAAGCGGCAAAGAAGTAGTAGTTGTTTTACCAGACTTTGGAAAAATATTTCAAACATTTAGAAAAAATATATCTAACAGCCCCGGAGAGTTAGCTCTATTTTCCATACCAGACAACACTCTCAATGTTACAGCACTTGCTAATGAATTAGATGGATCGTATATAAAAATGTTTTTTGAAAAACTGGGCTTTTCTTGTATAACAAGTTTTTATACAAAGGCTTTTGAACTTTTAAATTCTATTCCACCAGAAGATTATAAAGAATTAGATAAATTAAATAAGTCTGTAAGAGAAGCAAAAGAATTAATAGAAAATTCTAATGTAGAAGATTTAATAAATTTACTAACAAGTGGTATAACTGATAATTCACAATTTAGTATAGCTAATCTTTCTTTTACTAATCAAGAATTTGATATTTCAGAAACTGTAGATGATGGATTTTTTGATTCAATAGCATCTTTCGCCGCTGATGTTGGGCGAAGAAGTTCTTTTGGTAGATTTAATCCAGCCTTACAATCAAAAATTTCTAATTTAATTGAAACATTAAAAAGAAACAAAACAAACCCATCGTCGCAAACAACAATTGAGGAAATTAAAAAAGAATTAAAAGAAATTTTTAATAGAGTATTTTTAGCAAAATTTGAATCTTATGATCAATTAAAATCTTTTAGAGATAAATTTGGAATTAAAAGTGCTCAAGGATCTAAAGCCGGGGCAGAAGCTCAGGCTGCTATTTGGGATACACCTAATTCTACAACAGCAAAACTAATATTTGTTATTGATTCTACTCAACCGACAACTATGACTCAAAAGTTGCCAAATCAAATAGATTTTAATGAGTTTGCAAATTCATTTTCTAATAATTTACAAGAATTAGGGGGCTATCCTTTTCAAATATCTTTCACAGAAGAAAATAATTTGTCGAGATTAAATTTAATCTCACAAACAATTAAAAATAATGCTAACCCTGCTATTGATCCAAAAAGAGTTTCCGAGCCCGCAGTAATTATTTTTGATGCATTTATGCTGGACAATTATTATCTTCCAATGTTTGGAGTTCCTAGGAGTACACCTAAAGTAAATGATAATTTTACTTATCCAATATCTAATGAGGATATGGATAATTATAAAACAGACTCAGAATACTTTAAACAATTGAGATTAAACAAAGCTAATGATTCTTTTGGTTCTTTTGGTGGTTGCTTTGTTCCTTTTTTTAGACCTCCCGGGGCAAACTCATTAGGTTCAACACAATTTAACTTAACTGATCAGAAATTTTTTACTAAACCCTACGCTGGGTTTCCAACTACTTTTCCTCAAGATTCTTTATACACTTGGTACGCATACAAAAATAATAAAATTTTAAAATTAATGGAAGACTATGGGACAAGTGGTGTTTTAAAACATTTTAATTCAGATTCAATTAATAATTTTTTAGTGTTATCTTATGAACCAATTCCTTTGAATGAAAACGTCGAAGGGTTACCAAATATATTAAAATTTAATTTAAAAGCCGACACTTTAAACAGCACAGTTCCTTATAATTCTATAGTTGAAAAAATGAATAATTTAGCGGTAGACGATGCTTTATTGACTACTAGAATAACTTATTACAAAAGTGTTCTTAATTTAAATGCTGAGAAATTAACTAACGAAATAAAAAATGCTTTAGATAACCCTGTGCAATTAAATAATATAAATGAAAGTATTAAGAGAAGTATTGGAGGTTCTAACAAAAATGATTTGTCTTTAGCTATGGAATTAGAACCTGAATTAAATTCTCCTTTTAGGTCTGCAATTTCAGCAAATTCAGGAGGTGAATCAAATCAAAAAAATATTGATAAATTAGCTAAAAATCAAAGAAGAAGTAATGTTGAAAGATTAAGCACGCAAATAATGATTGATTTATATAACGATTTTATAAGAACGTCTGGTAATGGTACGAGCGTAGTTAGGACTTTCTTGCAAAATGACGTATTTTTTAAAACTAATTTATACAGATCAATTTTCAATAGACTTTATACAATAGAAGCTACTACTTATGGTTTCTTTCAAATAAATAGTATAGGTCAGCTAAATTCTCCTTGTATAGTGGCTTTTAGAAAAAATTTAAATGCCACTGGTAGAAGATCAAATAAATTAACAATTCTTGGTGATGACTTTACTTTATTTTCAGGAATATACACTATAATTGGATTTAAACATCATTTTGATAAAGATACATACCCTACTTCCTCTTTTGTATTAAGAAAGAATTTATTGGTAGGTAGTGAGGATTAAACATGATTTATAAAGGAAAGGTTATTACTAATTTAGATATAGAAAGAAGAGGTATGTTCTATGTAGAAATACCTGACATAGGATATAAAGGAGATAACCTTTTACAAGTTCATTATGTTTCCCCATTTTTTGAACCTAGAAAAGGGGGAGACTTCTCACCTCCCGCTGATGGAGCGACAGTTCTAATTTTTAGAGAGCCTATTTCCAGAAAAGCTTATTATTTAGGTACAATAGTTTCTGATACTCCTGATGCTATAACTAATTACGAAAAGCCTAAAGCACCTTCTGTAGATCCTAAAACATATTACGAAGATAGTGTACCTGCAGTTAAACAATTTAAAGGCAACGGTGGGGATGGCTTAGAGATAACATCTAGAAAATCTACATTTAGATATGTCGATAGAGTTAGATTAAACTCAGGAACTAAGCAAATATTACTCGACTCATCTCCAGAATCCGATTGCGTTAAAATATCAAATGGTAATGGAGATTACATTCAACTAAACAACGTAGCAGAATCTTCTATAGGTGTGCCCTTGTTTATAGAGCAGTCTATAGAAATGATGGCACACGGAGGAATTTCTCTGGATGCTGACGGTGGTAGAATAGATATAGCTCTTAATGAAGGCGGGGATATAACTTTAGAGAATACATCAACTGGGGCAATGTCTTTAAATTTCCCTTATGGCCCTAGATGTGGTAACATTAATTTATTTAGTGCAAATAAAAATATTCACATAAGTTGTGCTGCAGCGTTTGGTGTTCCTAGGGAAGGACTTAATTCAGGTGGAAAGATATTTATAGACACCGGAAGCTCCGAACTTCAAGTTACTAGAGACGCAGTGACAATAAGAATGAATCCACTAGGAACTGCACCCGGGGCAGACATTAGAAAGCCCTCTATTGAAGTAACACCTAATGGAATTTATATTGATGCTGGTATTCTTGGAGCTATAACTTTAAATGGAGCAACTATTAACTTAAATGCCACGGATTCAATTAACATGCAAGCTCCAACTGTTAACACTCTTGGTGCTGAGTCGGTTAATATAACTTCTCCCGCTAATGTTAATATTGATGGTGTGGCTGCATTACACTTAAACTCAGGATTGTCTTTGCAGGGAACTGGTCAGGCCACAGCAACAATCACATCTAATATAACTCCTATTCCTCCAGTTAATATAACTCCATCCGAGTATCCATTAAAGACAAGGTTCTTCTAGTATTAAAATTACAATAATTTTAAGGTTTAATATATAATTAAAGTATGGCTACTGACGTTGGTGCAATTCTAAATGATTCAAACCCTGCTCAAACTGTAGGGATGAAGTACGGCGTTCCCGCCTGTGCTTTTGAACTAGCTAATAAAGTTTTATCTTTATTTCCAATGTCTACACTAATTGCAATGAGAATAGGTGTAGAGAAGGGAAAGAGAGCAGCACAAAATGATATTAAAGCTTTAATTAAATGGTTAAGAAAGTCGGTAGGTCTAGAAAACATTATTGATGAAGATGGGCGTTTAGCTTTTATATCAAGATACTCCCTTAATGAAATTGATCTATTTTCTTTTTTAGGAGCAATACAAGGTTATCTACAAGCACTACAATCTTTTGGTGCTTCTATGTATGCTCAAGGTGAAGCACTATACAATGAAGTTCAGGATGCTAAAAAATGTATAGAGTCTTTTAATAAGAAAAACACTGCAGATCAAGCAGGAACAACTCCGGGATTTGATGACTTTAGAAACAGAGGAGTTTTTGAAACTCAATTAGTTAGGGATATAGATGCTTTCGTTCAAAGATGTGATAGTTTGTTAATTAGAATAGATGCTCAGATTGCCGCCAGACAGGAAGATCCTAGCAGGGAACCAAAGTTTGTAAAGTCTGTAGATCCTAGTGGACTGTTTGCAACATTTACAGACAACTTTGTAGAGGAACCTACTGAAATATTCAGACTTTCTTATGGACCACCAAGATCAAAACAAGGTCAGTTTATTTTATCTGTTGATGGTCTTTATTATGATTCTCAAACGTCAGGACTTACTCCTGTCTTTACAGAAATAGCAAGAAGAAAAGAAGAATTAGAAAACAAATTCTTTTGGAATTTTGAACAAGATCCAAACCTTGGCGGAAGAGGAAAAGGAATATCAAGCAAAGAAGTTAAAGAATACGTTAACAATACTTTAGATATCAATAAGATTAATGACTCTCAAAGGTTTCAAAAGTATTATGATGAGGATAATTACTTAGAACAATTAATAGCTCAAAGAAACAAAAGAATATACGACTTATCTGCACACGTTGTTGATTTGGAAAACGATGGTTCAGCCAGTGAAGCAGACAAGTTTAATTTAAGACAATCACTTCTTTCAGAGTCAGCAGCTTTCCAAGAAAAAGTAAATAAGAGAAAAAAGCAAATTGAATTGGCTGTAGCTTTTGGTGGAACTAAATATAAGCCCGGAAAGATTCCGTTAAATGATTTTTCTTATTTAGCCAACAAAAGTGTGTTGTTTGAAATAGAAAAACAAAAACAACTCACTCTTGATTTTGATGATGTAGATGGAATTATCCTTCCAGTAACCGCTACTTATGTTACTCCACCAAAGGATACAATATCTAACAACATAGATCATCTTGTTCTTTCCTTAGTTGGAGAAGCAAATATACTTAATAGTGCTAGCTCTTATAGTGGTATTGTCGCAACTAATTTACCTCTACAACCTAAAATTGAAACTAATGGTTTAGTTGCTGTTTACAATTTCTTAGAAACAAATATTGAGCTTCCTAGCTCCACACAATATTTGTTAGATAACTGTATAACAAATAATAACTCACTTAACGGCAAACTAATGTCATTAAGTATTTCTTCCGTATTTGGTAAGGGTTTAGGTATTCCTTACCTTGACGGTATAGTAGACTTAAGGCCAGACGGAGGAGTGAACACTATTAGAAATAGTGTAGTGTTACCAGAGACTAAGGAGCTAAATGATATTCTGTATTCTAAGAATGGAGCGACTTTTGATTTCTGGATTCATGCTTCAAGTTTAGTTCCGACAAACAAAACTATTGATGGAAGTGATTTAATTCATCATCACAAAATTATATTAGGAAACGAAAACTTTGGTAGCCAAGAAGGAGTAACAACTCAAACTAATATAAATAGAATAACACCAGATCAAGGAGGAACTACGGTCAGAGGCTTCCTTATGGGATTTACCAGAGACAGAAGAATAAGCCAAGGGACTATAGGATCTACGGATGAATCATTGAATCCGGCTAGCTCTACTTGTTTTTTCTTAGCTCCTACACAATCTCTCAATTCATCAGCAATAGGATTTGTTAATAAGTCTAGTGCGCTAACGGAGGAAAACTGTTTCTCTACCGATGATTCATTCTGCCTTAGGATACCTATAAATGAGAGAAATAATGATGGCTATGCTTTCTCATCAATAACGCAAGGATTCCAACATGTAGCCGTGTCATTTGACCCTAAAGAGGGATTTGTTAATGTCTATTTAAATGGAAGCCTAATGGCAACTTCAGCAATGAATCTTGTATTCCCTGTAGTTAAGAGATCAATGCCTAAACTCCCTTCCTTTGTAAAAGCTAATAGTTTCAAATACAGAGCAGTAGACATTCCCGAAGCCCCAGAGTTAGTATATGGTCTAGAGCCTAGAAGGTATACTCCTTGGGTTCTGGGTGGTGGATTTACTGATGCATTCCCTTCTGGCAACTTCCTAGGGTCTTCATTAGGTGGGCAATATTCAGGATTAGAGGGTTACTTAGGTAGTTTTAAATTCTACAATAAAACCTTATCTGCTTCTCAGATTCTAAATAACTATGAAGCACAAAAAAGCTTCTTCACTAATATAGAAGTTTAATATGGTTCTTAACGAAGATACTACCGTTTATGGGTTTTCTAATGTAAAAAGAGAAGACCTACAAACAAAAAGCCAGTTAAATAAGTTTTATGGTTTACAGTATCCATTAGGCAAAGACACATCTAATGGATACTTTTCCACTATTAGTTCTAGTAAATTATTTAAAGCCAATTTAACTCAATTAGTAAAAACTTCTCCCGGAGAAAGGTTCATGCAACCTAATTATGGTTTAAATTTAAAAAGATATTTATTTGAACCAGTAACTCCTTTTTTATTGGGGGACATGAGAAGTTATATAACAAACACAATAAAAACATATGCACCTTACTTAGAGTTGCAAAAAATAGAACTAACAAGTAAAGACAGATCTTCTCCCGGATTTATAGCTAACGTAATAATTAAACTTTATTGTAGAATTAAATCTGAAGAAGAAACAACGATTGAAGTTAAATTAGAGGTATAAAATGGCTTTCACTGGATTAGTAACATCTGATTTCATGAAAAGAGTTAGGCTCGATGACTCTAAAAAGGAATCATTATTAGACTTCGCAGCAACAGATTTTATAACTCTAAGAGAAAACTTAGTAAAGTATGTCAAAGCGGCCTATCCATTAGACTATAACTTTTTTGCAAGTTCAGATTTAGGAATAATGTTTTTAGAATTAACAGCCGCTATGGGACATATCCTGTCTTATAAGGCTGATTATCTTGCTAACGAAAACTATTTAAGAACAGCAAGATCCAGAGAAAGCGTAAAAAACTTATTAGAACTTATTGGCATTCGTATGAAAGGACCAACTGGGGCAGCAGCTAATGCAACTCTTACATTAGAGAATCCAAGTTGGACAACAGGAACCGATTATCTCTCAATAAGCCCAGCACAAAGAGTTTTAACTATTACATCTCCTGAGGATGGTAGCCAAGTCTCCTATACTCTTTATAAGACTACCCCAGAAGGAATGATAGATACTTCTGATTCTTCAGAAGAAATCACAATAACAAGATCAGAAAATACTTCTGAAACGGAAATAAAAAATTTAGCTTTAATTGAAGGTAGTTTAGTAAAACAAACAGGACAGTTTTTTGATACTGACGCTCTAAAAAATATTAGCTTAAATCAATCTCCAATAATTGAAGGTAGTGTACAAGTATTTATAGATGGGACGGCACAGACTCAAGGAACCTATACACAAATAGAAAACATCTTTGCTGCTTCCGGTCCAACTGACAAAGTATTCCAATTAACCACAGATTCTAATTTTACCGGAAGAGTATTTTTTGGAGATAACTTAATAGGTCAATCTCCAACAATAGGCGATACTTATACTGTATATTACAGAATTGGTGGAGGAACTAGAGGTAATGTTGGTAAGGGAGCAATAAATGCTCCTGTTAATGTTACGTTTTACAATTCATCAAATACCTCACTAGGAACAGGTACTGGAAATGTAACTAACACTTCTATGGCTACCGGAGGATCTACTGCTCAAACAATCGAAAACGCAAAAAGATATGCACCTCTGTTATTCAGGTCTCAAGACAGATTAGTAACTCTTAACGACTATAAAGGGTTTACAAATTCATTTAGAGCTTCTTTAGGATCTACAGGTAAAGCTACAGCAACAGTAAGAAGAGCTTTCTCGTCAGCAAATATTATTGACCTTTACATTTTAGAAAAAGCAAACGACACTCAAATGAAGAGGGCAACGCCAGAATTTAAAAAGCAATTATTAGAAGCTATTGAACCCAAGAAGATGTTGACTGATGAGGTTGTTGTAGTTGACGGTTTAATTAGAACTATAGATCCAGTAATTACTGTTAGATGTGATTTAATTTACAAACAAAGAGAGCCTGATATAAAATTAAGAGTTAGAGATTCGATAGTAGACTTCTTTAATGTAGATAATTTAGACTTTGGTAAATCTTACAATTCATTAGAAGTTACTAGAAAAATATTTAATGATGTTCCTGAAGTTCGTTACTCAACAATAGACAATTTACCACAAAGTATTAAATTACAATTTAATGAAATAATTCAATTAAATAATCTTTCTATAGTAATGGTGTTTGAATGACCTCTAAGTACATTCCAAAGACAGTTGAACCCAACAAAAGCTTTTACAAACACAATTATGTAAAAGCCACTGAGATCATTACACCTAAATTTTATATTGAAGATGATATAACTTTAAGTGGTAATGGGTTATCAATAATTGATGAGTTAATAAATACTCACATAAACATAGCAGACAAATTCTCTACAGTTATTATAAGTTCAATTGGTGGAATATCACCTGTAACAGGAACTGCTTACTCTTCAATAAACACTATAGATGGTTTAGCTCCTTTTTTTGTTAGACAAAATAATTTAACAGATATTGACGCTAACGACTTTGAAAGAAAAATATTATTAAAAACAAATAGATCTTTTAATGACTTTACGACAAGTTCCCAATTTAGAAATTATTTAATAACTGATCTCTTACCTTCTATAGTTTTAAATAATCCAACAGTAACATTACAAGGAGTATCTGCTTCAGAAAGACATGAATATTTAATTACTAACTTGTCTTGGTTATACTTTTTGAACGTTTCGGGAGCTACTTACGATGGATCAACTATAGTAGCTGATGCAATTGTAGACACAATTTGGAGTGGGAAGAAGTTTTTAATAAATGATGCTATTAAATGTCTTACAGAATATGTATTTAGAAATTTTATAGCAAACTTAAACAAGTGGATTTCTGGCGGATTTATACCAACAGATTACTTACCTAATCTTGTTCTTGCAGATACAACATATACAAGTGGAACTCAACAGTTAGATAAATTAAAAACATTAATAGACATAGTTTATTCCCCAGACTTTTCAGATCGAAGTGATGAAAAAGTAAAGAATGCTTTCGATCAGTTTATAGAAAATGGATTGTATTTAGATGATGTTGAGCCCCAAGGACCATTTCATAAATATCTAAAAGCTATCTCCTATGCTTTTGCGGATTACTCAAATAAGGTAGATGATTTAGGATTACTTAATAATTTATTAAAATGTCCCGATGAATATCTTCCTTATCTTGCAGATCTTTTAGGGTGGACTTTAGTTGGTTCTGAGCCATTAAAATGGAGATTGCAGTTATTAAATTCTATAACTATTTACAAATCTGTAGGAACTAAAAAAGCATTACAATACATTATTGATTCTACGTTTTCTAAGGACTCATTGGATTTATCGTCTAAAGTTCTTGAAATGTGGGAGTCCTACGTCCCACATTTAATTTACTATGCTTTGGCTACCGAATCAAAGCCACTACAAAATTTTGAAACATGGACACCTGATGAGGCAACTCGTTTAGGTGTAACTCATATAGCTTCCAGTATAGATGAATCCGTCAGATGTGTTGTTGATGAAATTCTATTAAGGACAGCTAATAAGTTTTCCCTTGATTTCTGGTATATGGGTCAAAGAGTAAATATATCTGACCCAAGATTAAATTTTAATTACAGAGGGAGGGATATAAAAGTTCCTCCGTTTGAAGAATATCAATATTACATTTATCAAAAATTAAATGGAAACATCTTAGATTACATAGTTGATGAGTTAATTTGCTTTGGAGTGCCAGAGTCTTTTGCACAACAGGTCGGAGATTTTATAGCGAATAATTCTTTAAGGTCTACCGATGATATTTCGTTAGGTTATAGTTGGTTGTTATTCACTTCTGGAAATGAGTACCCACCTAATTGGGATTCATTAATTTTAGATATCTCAAATAAGAAAACAGAATATCTTCCATTATGGAATGGGAAGTCTTCGCATTTCAAAATGCTATTTGAGACAAATAGTTTTACTTTTGCAGATGATTCACTAGCAGTTACTACAAGAGAAGGATTGAGAGTCTTATCACAGCTTGTAGATGAGTTCTCCCCTGCTCATGCTATAAAGCAGTTATATATAATGGCATCAGCTAGCGATTCATATACCTCTGATGCAATAGAATTACCTTATATAAAAATTGATCATGAGGATCCTTTTGATCAAAATGGATCTGATACTTTAGCTTTTTCAAATTACGAAGTATCCGGTCATAATCTTAATTTTTATAAGAGAGGTAGAACTGATACTTATAACATTGTTTCAAGAGAATCAACAGACAGTATTGTAGATACCTTATTACAAACTGGAGCTATTGCAGTTCCCAGAAAGAGTTTTAGAAGAAGAAGTTTTAAGAACATATTGAACACTCACGGATTTTATAATCGTGACGGATTCAATATGCCGACAACATTTGAAAATTATGTAAAGGAAACTTCTTATTCTTCCTTAGGTTTCCTACCCCTTGGACTAATCCCTTCATCCCAACAGTTTGTACCAATTCCAGATTATGACAATATACCAGATATTTATAGTATCTGTGAAGGACTCAACTCTTCTTCTATATTCTCTGGATTGACCGTTAGCAACACTTTCCCTTGCAGGGGCCTACCTAGACAATCAAACGTAATTCCAGTTCCAGATGACCCTATAGACGTTTACCTGTGGCTTGGAGACAGTCTAGCAACAGGAGATGTAGTTTATAATTCATTATCATCAATGAACACTTACTACACTCAAATTAAAGAGAATGTAAGTGGAACATACATATTTACTCCGAGTTCAGCTAGTTTTGAGTTGTTGAAACCGGGTAAAAATTCTGATGTTCTCAGAACATCTACTGGCGGGCTATCTGCTGTGATAGGTGGGGATTGGACGTTTGGCTATGAAACTTATATTAAGAATAATAGAAATTCTTATATAATTAAATTAGGATTACCAAATTCTTACTATACTTCAGCAGCAGGAAGTAATTATACTGCAAGTATATCACCTGAATTTAATTATAGTACTTCTATTAATGACTGGGCTGTAGAAAGCACGGGAGAAATTCTTTCAATTTATAAAAATTGGATTACTAGTGCAATAAGTAATTTACAAAGTATTTATGGAGACAGAGTAACTTATCGTGGAGCTATAAGCTTTTTTGGAACAAATGTTAATACAGGATTATTAACTTCTGAAGAACTCATTGAGTATACAACTTTAGGAACTGCTCCAAAATTTGTTAATAGAGTGGTGTCTTCGATTAATAATATAAAACAAAATATTGAAGATCATATAAAATCTAAAGGAATTTACAAGGGATCTCCAATTTGGGTTATGTCTTACCCAGATGTAAGGTATGTTGCTGCAATTCCAGTTTTTGGCACAGCTTATTATGATTTGCTTAGGAATTATTTAGGTTCCCTCTCTTCTCTTAATAATAATTTGTATTTTTATGATCCACCTTCCTACTTAACTTTAGTTGATGAGCCCCCTACTGTTTTTGATGTTCATTACGACGGATCCTCTAATCTTTTCTTAGGATCTTCAATAGCAAACTTTTTCTCAGAATCTAGGTTAGATGCAAGCAGACTTGGTTATGACGCTTACGATTATTCTAATGATCGTAGTCAGTTAGATAACATAATGTCCGTAATATTCTATATCGGGGAAAACTCTAAAAATGTTTTAGCCTCAGCAATAGTATCTCAAGATTTGTCTTCTTATGTGAACTATCTTCCTTGGAAAAATGTAGTTCAGTCTATAGCTAATCAATTAACTGAACAAGATACAGGATTCCCGACAAGTTACTCAGACTACACAAATATAAAATTTGGTAAAGAAGTTCACAAACTTTACAATCATTACTGCCGAGAGTTTGGAAGATATAAATTATTAAAACAATATTTGAATCTAGATGGACCCACTATTTTTGCACATACATTTGGATCTATATTTAGAAATTCTGATTTTACATTATTTGGATCGTCAGTCAATCTAACTCCTCAAATAATAACTTCATCAATAGATAACGAATTAAGATTACGTTCTGGTAGTGTCTGGTTTCCAGTTAGCGGTGGAGGTGCTCATAACGCATTCCTGTTGCAGCCATCCTCGTTTAGGATTGCCGCTAGTGACATAGGTAACTCCAGCATTTTTGAAGGTGTTGATTTAATTCATAGCGTTGGTGGTGGACAGCAAAACTACTTTAGCATTTTTGATTTAGGTAAAGAATCATTGAAAGATTATAGTTTTAAGAAAGATTCTTATGTTACTTATAATAACCTAATTAAACTTTCAAACAAAGCTAGAAACACATTACCGAGAATTAGATTTGATCTAAAGTCTTATTCTCATTCTTCTACAAAGGGATATCCACTTACTACAAACTTTTTAATACCTGAACATGAATTTGAATTAAACATTGCTGCCCTTTTAACAGACGATACCTTCACAAATTTTGGAGGAGGTTCAGTCGGCGTATTTATTCATACTGGGTATGAAGCTAGTGGCACTTGGGTGTTTAATAGAAGCGGGAAGTGGGAGTTTGTATCTATAGGAGATATAGATCTTACATCAGTAAGAGACGTATATGCTCACAAGCTGACTTTCCAAAATGAACTACTAGATTTATCTTCGGAACCCTGTATTGTTAATAACAATTTATTAAATTTGTATTCTTTAATGGAAACAAATTTTAAAAACTTTAAGCTTAATTTCAATACAATCAATAAAAGAATACGAGTTCCTGAGGCTTACTATAAGACCTATCAACAGGTTCATAGGTTAGATCAAAACTATTATGTAGAGATTTTCTTATATACAAACCCAGACAAAACTTTGTATCTCGATTATGTGAATCTTATAGACTCGACATTAAACAAATGGAGTCAGGTTCTTGTCTCAGCGACAGGAAACCCTTTCCCTGTAGGAGACTTCAATTGTAAAGAATTTAGATTGCCTCTAACTAAGGAACACCTCTATCATATATTTAAATACTTTACACAAATAACTGGTAGCCAAACTAAGTTTGGTAAAGCAAGTAGAATAGCTTCAATAACTGAAGGTTTATTTGAAACTAGTGGTGGTGGTAGATTGAATTATATACAAAATCCTAAGTGGTCAACGAATGTCGAGTACCCTGTAGGATCCTTAGTAAGTTCCCTTTATATAAATAATTAAAATGATAGTAGATAAAGCAGGAGAAGTAATTGTTGACATCTTAACCATGTCACCCAGTTTAGCGAAGATACCCTCTGCTTCTGCTATTCTTGATACATCTAACTATACTTTTCAAGCTATAAGTTACGGAAAAGATGCGTTAGGATTTAACTACCATGCTCACGCACAATATAATCCAACACTTAGTGCGATAGTAGTTAAGTCTTATGAAGCAACCTCTGTATCCTCATATCATTCTTCAGCAATAGCGTCTGCTTTATATTTTTATAACTTATTACCTTCTTACCCAGATCCACTAAACACTAGGTTAGAACCAGAAAGCTGTCTAACATTTTATAGTGGCTTAGGATCTTTTTCTGGTTTGGATATAGGTCACTGTGCCAATCATGCGATATTATCACAGTATTCTTCAAATTATATAACTTTAGGTTGTTTCCCTCCATCAGGAGGAGTAAAGTATATTGTAGTAAATCCTAGTCATGATGATTCAAATTTTAATCAAAGTAACTTAATTTACTCAGGCACTTTAAGTGGTAATTATAACAAATATGGTTTAATGGACTCATCAGGATTTTTAACATTTGCACCACTGAATGGGTCTCAAGGAAACCAAAACACAGCCCTGCTTAGATTTACTAGTGGAGTTTTAATTAACCTGTCACCTAATTTTAGTTCCACAGGCTATGTTGATATTGCTTGGCATCTATCAGGTAATGATGCAGCTTCATTACTGTTATACGGTGGGATATACCAATTAGGTCTTTGGTGCCTTGATATTAGAGCCATGTTAAAAGAAGGTCATAAACCTCCTTTTAATTTTAACCCTCTAAATAATATTAGAAAATATCGTCTTTTTGCTAAGAAAACATTCTCCAGAGACCTTTTATATTTAAATGATGTAGCTAGTTTCTCTGGAATGAAGTACTTATTAGAAAGCTCGGCGTTACTTCAATACTTAGTTTATCAATGGACAATAAGGTTTTTATAAATGAATATATTTGATTACTTAAATATTAACGGACATGTTACCATTCATAAACTATTAGGTGATGGTACTGAAGAGCTTATTTACGATGACCATAACGTTATTGTCTCTGGTATGGGAGTAGGTTTGGCATCCTTTTTTGGGGTATCTGGATCAACCTCTATCTTAGATTATCAAATTGATAGATTTCAAATAGGTGTCTCTGGCTCCGAAGCCAGAGAGATAAGCTCTACTAATTCATTGTCTGGTCCCTTATCAAGTTCTTTTGAATACACTGGCGAGGATGGAGAACTGTTTCCTTTGTCTGCTAACCAAATCAAAGGAACGTTTGACGGAAATATATCATGGTATGCAGCTATCCCTGCCCACAATGTAACTAAGATTGGGGATAGCTCTGTAAGATATACAATAACAATAGATAAGGATTCTTGTAATAATTTAAGAGCAGCTACGACTTATTTAAATGAAGTAGGTCTGTTCATGAAGAATCCTTTAAATACTTCACCTATTCCATCTCCAATATTAGTTGCATATAAATATTTTTCTCCAATAAGAAAAACTTCAGACTTTGCTTTAGTCCTAAGATGGACTCTAAACTTTTAAGGTAATCTATGGTATTTCTTCATAACGACTTTTACACTGCTAGCGGATCAGTAAAGCTATACAATTGCTGGACTGATAAAGTTACTAAGTTCGACACAAGCTCTTTCTACAATTGGGAGCAAGACAACCTTCCAATATATGATTTAGAAGAAAGAACATACTACCTTTGGGAGAAGCTAGGTCACCCAACATCAAGTCTTCCGGGAGTAGGTTTAGTCGTGTCAGCAGGCGGAAGCCCCGGTGATTACCTTTGTAATAAGAACATTTTTGAAACACTACAAGATGCTATTGAAGCATTACCTGAGGTGTTAAATTACCCAGTAATAATTGAAGTTTGCAATACGAAAAATTTAGGAGAATTAAATCTTAAAAATATAAAATGTGGGGCTAGAGGTTCTTTAGAGATTGTTAACAAAGTATTTGGAAAGTTAGAGCCTTATACTGGGAATACTGTAATTAATAAAGTAGCTGCAACGGAAACTACTGGGTACGAAAGATTAGGATATCTCTCTGCAACGACTTTAGGAATAAGACAACATTTCGCCAATACAAAATCTGAATTTTTAAATAAAAATATTTTTTCTAGCGTAAGCTATTTATCTTCAGTAAATGATAATTTTTATGGAGTATCTTTAAGAGCCGACACTAATCAAGCTGCATGTTATACGATCCCCTCCTATCATGTTAGTTCGCCAGCTTTAGTAACAGTGTTTGGAGATGATATTCTTCAATTATCCCCTTATGAACTTATTGCTTTCCCAGAAGTTACTTCAGTAGATTTACCAGCTACTTATGATATAAGTGCTACAGATGAAACTTTAGGAACTCAAGTAAAAACTGTTATAGCTCCCGGAACTTTTCCCGGGACATCCCAGCCTTATGTTGGTTTATACTTCGGTAATAAGTTAAGTAAACTTTTAGTAACGAATTGTGATGGTCCAATATATATTAGAAATTTCTTTATTGATGGTTCACGTTACCCTAGTACTAGAAATGACGTTGGAGTAGAAATAAACAATTCAGAAAAAATTGTATTAGAAAATTGTGTAAGTATAAGAAACAGAAAAGCAGGATTCTATTTCAATAATTCTAAAGTTATTTTAACAAGAGGCATTGCTGCATACAGAAATTATAATACTCCTAGAGTTGTAGACACAGAAACTTATCAACAAGATTTAGGTGCAGGACTTCTAGCAGTTAATTCAGAAGTTAATTTTAGTTCCACTAGCGCATTTGAATATAACTTAGCAGTAAATGATCCTGTTTACTCAACTTCATTAACGGGAACTAATCAACTTGCATATGGTCTGAATTATCCAATTAATTTCCATAAAAATGCAAACGGTATTATTTTAGAAAATTCTAAATTCTATGGAGGAGTGTCTGGGACTAAACCAACTCAGTTAATTGCTGACTTTAATAATTATGCAGGTATTAAGTTATTCAACTCACAATTTGAATGGGACGGAAGATTAATATTAGAAGGTAACCATACAGGGTTACTTGCTGATAACTCAGTCGTAAACACAGACAAATTTATCGTAAGGTATAATCAAAGAAATGGAGTTCATTTAAATAACTCTAACTTTATATACAATAAGAATTTTACTGATGCTGGGGCCACTCAGTTCCATTATAACAAAAATGGAACTCATTTATTATTAAATAATTCAAATTATGAGTGTAATATCGTTTCATCTATGCCAACTAAAATAGGAGGTCATAGGTTTGAAGATTCTCATGCCGTTAGTAAAGATATTTTAGAACATTCTCAACCTTCAATAAAAATATTTAACTCTTCTAAATGCTTATTAGTACATCCAAAAATTATAAGAAATGATGCAAGCGTTGCAACTGTTGATGGTGATCCTTATGCAAAATATGGTTTAGCTCTTTCAGTTCTTAATAATTCTAAACTTACTTTAAAGGGTAGTAAAAATTATGCTAACATAATTCAAGGACCTTCAACACAAGTAACAAAAATAAACTCTGCTGGAGCTTATGCTGGGGATAATTCAATAATAAATATTCAAGGACCAACAGTAATAGCTCAATTCGACGTAGATTGTTTAGTAGAAAATAATTCTGTACTAAACGTTACTCCTCATTTAGATGAATCTAATAACAATCTACAAATATCTGAATTTAACTTAAATGATCCATTGAATCACACAATGGTTGAGTTGCATTCCAACAGAGCTTGTGTAGTCGCCAATAAATCTTCTGTAATAAATTTACAAGATTTAGGTTATTATGTATCAAGTTGGAATAAAACTACTTTAGGACAGCAAGCAATAACTGATATCCCAGATTACGATATTGAGAATACTGGTGATTATATTAAGGGAGGTCATCTACAATTCTACCCTAATCCAAATGATGTAGATATTAATCAACAGATTACAACAGGTTTTGCAGATAACAACTTCACTAATTACTCATATTTAATAGATAAATCAACTGCTTTTAATAATTTTAGTTCTGTTACTAGGGGTGGAATGTGTGTAAGAGCGGTTGAGGATAGTATAGTTAATGTAAGAAATGTTAACTTCCCTTGTGGATGGTGGAATGCTTCTGGTCCTTTCTATAATTATGTTACTGGAGATCCATTGCTGTGTTCCTATTTGTTTATTTGGAACATTTGTGATAATTCAAAACTAAATGCAAGCTATTGCTCAGTAAGTGGGCTATTTCCTCAGAATGCCGGATATCACGGGCCATTGTCTGTATGGTTGTCATCTTTTAATTCTACATCATTAGAATTTAGTGGGAGACCTCTATCAGGGTTACCAACAGGGACACCTGATACGTCCAGCCTCTCAATATTCGATTATTACGGAGCATGGACTAGTTCAGTATCTTCTTTAGGTTTATTTACTTCATCTCATGCTAACCAAGGACCATTTAGATTATACTTCTCAGTAGATCCTGCTGCTAATTTCTTACTTTTAATTAGTGGTATTCAAACCACTACAGACGGATATTACAATACTGGTTGGCTAAATCAAATTTACTCTCAAGGTTATCAACCTCCATTCTCAATGTCTGCTGTTAGTAGTGTTAGTACGATACACAAATCATTATTAACAGGAAACGCGCCACGGTTATTCTTATCAGGATATTATTATGGATCCTCGATTATGTCTAACTCTAAAAGTGTTAGAGCTATGCTAGACGAATCTGCCGCAAATACTTTCGCTAACGCTAAACATTGTTCAGTTGGTAAATCTGGTTTGGCTAAACTAGTTAATATATATCATCCTTACGAAGAATATGAGGGTGGAGAATCTGCGTCAGATTCATTTAAACAATTAGGTAATGGTTTGTATTCTGTGAATGTGTTTGATCTTAAGAGGAAAAATTAATGGTCACTATTAGTCTTAATTTAAGTGGTTCTACAAATTATAAATTTACAGACCCTGTCCGTAAATACAAGGCAAATGATCCTTATTATTATGAAGTAGACAATATTCCAATTAATCAACTTGAAGAGAATATCCTTTGGATAAAGGATGCTGTTGAGAACATAAGTATTGAATTACCTGATGATGGTGCCAATATAGGTGCTGGGACATCCAGAGAAACATTTACAGAACTTCAACCATTTGTTTCAGGAACCAATTCAAATACAGTTTCTGTAAAGCCGGGAAGATTCATGGCTAGGATAAACGATGCCTATGGTATTGATCCTCTACAGATAATACAAAGAACTGGAGAGGTTGACATTGATAAGTACAAGGAATGGCAAATAGCTGCTATAAATAATACTTTACTATCACCAACTCTTTTTAGATTTCAACAATACACTGCTACTGCTGCTTTAGGAATGAATGGATTGTCCGAAAAAAGCTTCGGATCGTTTATTTTTAAAAATTTATCTACTACTGGTCTTGCGTCTACAGCAACTAATGGTGTTGATCCTTTAAAATCAAATTTTGGATTAGATACAGACGATGAATTTACATTTCCAAAGTTTTTATGGGGAGGAACTCCTGTAACAAATTTTCTATTTAATCAAGCAACCTCTGCTGGACCTAGTCTTAGAGTAGGTCAATATAAATCTGGAGATAGCTCAGATTCAGGGTTTTTTGATTTGTTCAAGGCAGATACTCAACTAATTAAAAGATGGAGAGGGATAGCTAGAACAGCGGTAGTTGACGTACCACAAACTCTTTCCATAGAAGTACAAAATTTTCAATCAGATGATTATAGTTATGTCAATGAATTAGGATCTGTTGTTGATAGTTCAAATGGTGCTAGCCCTGCTGCACAAGCTACACAAAGAATAGATCTCTTGTTTATTTATTCTAAACCAATTGATTCATCAGCAGTTAACCTTGCTCAAGGCTGGTCATCAGAAATTCCTAGAAAAATTTATAAAGCTGAGTTAGGTATAGTAAAAGGCGCAGGACTTACACTAAATTTTGCAGAAGGTAATAATCCTACTAGCAAATTCTTTGTTCCTGATTATGAAAATCAAATACTTGGAAATCCCTCTGACGAATTAAACCAAAATTTAGGATTTAAAACTCTAGGTATTAGAGGATCATTCCCTTCTCCTGATGATTTAATGAACATGGCTCCTGCATTAGCAGATTGGTTGCCTAATAATCATTATGCCTTAGTTGGTCAGTCAATACTGCCTATTGCTTACATAGTAGTAAAAAAGGATAATTTAAATGAAGAAGGTAATCAAATAATTGAACCAGAAGACATTATTGATATAAGACCATTCTTTAGAACTGCCGAACTAACTTATGGTGAGAGGGCTGGTATAGCTGCTGCAGTTCCCTCTATTTCCTTGGCTAATCCTGTAGCATCTGAAGCAGTGGTGTACGATAAAGCAAAGGAAACCTATGCTAGAGCTAAACAATATACCGATACAGAAATAGCTAAGATAAGAGTTAATTCAGTAAAAACCGGGCATGGTGCAGGTAAAATTGTATCAAGAGGTTTAGTTAGAGGGGGTGCTTGGTTTGGTGTGGAAGGTGCTTTATGTAGAGCCATAAAAATAAAATACAATCTTGATAAAGAACAAACAATATCTGCATTTAAAAGTATCTACAATTACGGTTCAGACTATCAACTAAAAGATTTGCCAGATTGGGACTTGGCTAACTGGGCTGTAAAAAATAGAAATGAAAGAGAATTAGGCACAAATACTCAAAGATATCCCGCTATAGGTTATGGTATTACTGACAGAATAAGCGCATGGTATACTTACGGAACTCCAAATGAGCAGAAGATTTATCAACCTTTTATATCAACTAGAAATTCTGAACTAGACTTTGGGCCTTTTATATATAATCCAAGTGTTTCTAATAGAACTTCTAATGATATCCAATATGGTGTACAAAATATTGACTCTTGGCAACATAGAAGAGCTACTGCTTTCTGGGTTCAAAAAACTATTAGATTAGATGTTACGAACACACCTTGGGTAAAAGAAATAACTGTAGCTGCTTCCTACTGGAATTGTTTCCCTATACAAGACACAAGCCTTCATGAACACGGCTCAGACTATAAAGCATCGCCTGCAATTACTGTATCTAAAGGAAAACGATATAATATTTTAACTTCTTCTGGTAACAGAACATTTATAGAGTTTACAATATTCTGCTCTATGGGACCTACTAGGTCTACTTGGAGAGTTAATCCTCCTTGGACAAGAGAGAAGAGGCAGTACTTAGCTTATAATGGTACTAATGCACAATATGCTAATGCTAACAGCGGTTATAATTTGTTCGCAGTAGCCTCTCATGCTCTCCTATTTAATTCTTTTGTTGATTCAAGTATTATAGCTAGTGAGTTTGGAGAATCTATAAATACAAAGTCTGTGTTTAAGGACAATGCGGCCACACAGGTGGCAAGCGAAGTTGACGATAACAATGATATTACTGCTGATGCAACTAATTATCCATCTACTGCATTACCAGTATGTATATACCCCTCAGTGGAGTTCACTGTTTTTGGTCACCCATCTACAGCTACTTTTGATTTAGATTCAGAAAATACAAAAACATTTAAAAACTTTGCAAATTCAATACATGAGGTTCCCGGAATAGTGAATCATGAGGGAGTAGAGCCACAACAAATAGGAGAGAATGCTCCTGAAATGAAAAACCATGCAGTTCTTATGGCTTTCGATGATAACGTTGAGGACATTCCAAACGAAGACACTAGACTAGATTAATAAGTTATGCCTTCTAGATTATCAAATTATTTTAACTGTGGTGGGTTAAGACCATTAAGTTATAGATTAACATCTAGGGGCGTAATAAATATACCTACTATAGAGCCTCCATATGTTGGAACTAGGCCAAGAGTTAAGCCTAGAATATTCCCTCCTACGATTCAAGAGCCACCGGACATACCTACTACAACGGTAAAACCAAGACCCCCAAGCACAACTGTCCCTTCAGTCCCTGTGGTTCCCAACGAGCCTGCAAATCAGTCTACAGGAACTCCTACGAATCCTGCAGGAGTATCTACGGGAATACCTACTGGTCCAACTCAGACAGGAACAATAGGAACTTTTCCGGGAGGAGTAACCCAAGTAACTCAAACTGGAGTAGTAAATATTGTTGGTGCAGGTATAACTAGACCCCCTAAAATTAATACTACTAATGCTTTATTTCCAAGATCTAATGAATCAACTGTAGTTGTTACTAATCAAACTACTAATACTTTAGGGGAGAATACTCCAGTTGATACTAGAGGTAGAACTTTAAATCCTAAAATTACTGAAGTCCCGACAAGATACAAGGGTGTAGTTAATAATGGAATAAAAAGTTGTGAGCCCTGTTTAACTAACGAACCCTGTCAGTATAGATCAGAGGCTGAGTGTATTCAGTCATTTTTATTTGGTGATCCTGATTTATCTTTTGAAGTTCCCTCAAGAGGATTAACAAATAATCAAAAGCCTAGATATCTTCCCCAATCTCAATACACAGAAATTTCAAGAAATACTTATGACGCACAGTCATCAGAATTTTTTAGAAGATCTTTACCAAATCCTCCCCCTAACACAAGTCCCAGAGCAGAAAATTTAAGAATAGTCGGAGACTCTGTAAGAGAAGTAAAACCTATTAAATATGATGAACAAAAAAATACAATGTATTTTGACGATGATAAAAGAATAGAAATAAAAATAAACTTAGATAAATTATACGATGAGACTTATAATTTTTTTGATTACCCACCAACAACACAGACTAAGATAGTTTCAAACTCTATAAGATTAGACATTTTCAAAGACAGAATTCCTGAAGAAGTTAGTTACTTTTTAAAGAAAAATCAAAATCAACAATCGAATAAGTGGCATGAAAAAATTTACTTTGATTTAACTTTAGATAAGTTAGCTTTGAGTATTAATAATATACTTTTAAATTCTTTTAAATCAATTCATGATAATCAATCAACTTTAGTTTCCTTAGACGATTTTTTAATAACATTAAAAAACCTATTGATAAGTAATAAGTTACAAGAATTTAATCCGTCTTTTTATACAGATTTATCAATTAAACAAAAAAACGATGAGTTGATAAGTATAAGTCAACCTGCAACTCAAACACTAAAAGACAGAGCAGTAATATCCCTTGTGGAAAATGGAGCGATACTAGCTGACCCGGGATATTATGATGGATATAACAAGTTTAAATTACTAAGACAAAAAAGATTAAATACAGATATAAATTCTAGGATAGAAGTAACCACGTTAGACAATCAAGATTTAGATATATTTTTAGAAGATGCTGGTATCAGTTTTAGTGACATAGATGCCACGGATAATTTCGTTGAGATAGGGGTTGGTGATGGATACTTTATCGAAACCACTAACATTGACGATGTTCAGTTATCTGTTCCTACCCCTAATGAATCTGTAAAAGCTCTATTAACTCCATCTACAATTAGAAATTTAGCATTAAGAACAGCGGGGGAACCTGATACAATTTCAATAACAGTTAGCTCTGTCAGCAGCAATAATGAACTTACCGATACTTTTAATATGCATGAGGAGGGCACACTATTCTTTGAACTAGTGTTATCTTCCGTGGTAATAACAAATGAATCTCAAACTTTACTTAACAAACTAAAAGCAAACTATAAACTTGTAACAAGTGAATCTAGAATTAATGACCTAATTATTAATTATGGATTTAATACAACAAAAATTAACTTAGACTTTAGAGATCCATTACTAACTTACGCAAAAGATTCTAGTTCTTTTGTAATGGAAAAGTCTGATATTACTTTTAGAAACTTTGATTTTTATATTAGTGGGACACACGATAGCTCATTTATATTAACCAGAAACATTCCTTTTGCTATTGTTTTAGTTCCCGGTTGTGGATCAGAACACAATCCATTTGATAGTCAATCTGAATTTATAAACTTTAATAATAATATAATTAGTAGAAATATAACTTTAATTAATACTATAAAAGTAAAAGACAACCAAGAGTTAGACACATCTTTAAAAGAAGCACCTACAGAAAGAACTGACAGCCCACCACCAGATTACTATGGGTACGCTGATAAACTTTATTATTCTTATGATCCTAGTTCTTACACAAATACTTATTACTATGACAACACCCGTTACTCAAATAAACCAACTCAAATAACCTCAACTAGACCTATTGTTGCTAAAATAATAAAAGAAATTATACAACCTTTAATTATAAAGTATTCTCCAAAAGAATTAAAATGGTTTGATATATTTTCCAGATTAACATACTCAGAAATGGGAGAGTATGTAACTAGGGGTGATTATACCTTAATAACAGATTTAGTTAAAAAATTATATAACATATCGATTAAAGATGTTATTGCCACAGATAAGGATACTATAACTGGAATCATATCTACAGAGGAGTCGGAAGATATAGAAGTTACAGTTCGGGAACCTATAATAACAGCAGGAGATAGATAATGGGTTATGTGCTAAGACAGACAGATGCAGTTATAACAGACGTTGGGCCATTACCATTTGTTCCCCCCAGCCCAAACTTAAATGTGTTTGTGAATGGATCTTTGGCCGCAGTAACTTCTGAGTTGTTGCCAGCAAAGCTAGCAGAACACATTTTGGTTGCAATAACACACATTTCCTTAATTCCTCCTAACCCCTTAGTTGAGGCAAGGGTCTTTGTAGGTCCAGCAAATACAGCTTTTGTTACATCCGCTCATCAGATACAGAGCCCACCTTGTGCTCCTTTATATATAAATTCTCTTACTCCTTTTGCTAACAATGTATTTGTAGGTCCAATTTAATTAAATAATTATTAAAATTTTATCTATATTTTTTGAGTTTGATTATAAATAGTTTATAGGACATAATTTATTAATTGGTGATTTTATGGTAAAAAAGCGTTTTGACGAAACTGATAGTTTTATTAACACCGTTCTGACAGAGGCTAACTGGGATCAAGCTAACATTAAGTTAAAACTTAATGAAGAGTCTAATCCTTTTGAAAAGAAGGACGATGAGAAGGAAGAAGATAAAGAAGAGCCAAAGGAGAATGGTGATAATGAGGAAAACGAGGAGGAAAAGGATGAAGAGAAGCAAGAGGAGTCTGTCGAACTAGGTTACGATGCTTGCCCTCTTTGTGAGTCAGAGCTAGAGAATGATGATGTTATATTTGAAAACATCGACACTCACTTTAGTAACCTTCTCAATTTGGTTGATCAAGTTGAGCAAATCCAAGAGTCCGAAGACTTTGATGGAGAGGTAATGATTGAGTCAGTTGTTGAAGATGGCTGCTGCCCACTATGTGAGTCAGCCGTTGAAGACGATTCAGTTATCCTCAATAACATGAATGAGCACTTCGATGTTGTTTTAGAAATGCTTGAAGAAGCAGAACAACTTGAAGAAGGCTATGGAAAAAAGAAACCACTTCCTAAGAAGAAGTGATCTTAATTAATTACTGAGACAAGTTATGTCCAAATATCCAAAAACCTCAGTTGTTGATATTGCCATGGGGATCCTTGAAAACATGGATCCCAAAAAGTCTTCTATACAATTAGAAGGAACTTCTAATAAAATTGTAGAAAATAAGGATAAGGGAGTAGTTTCAGATTATGTCCCGGACATTACCAAAACTGATGTCTCTGATAACTATGTTGATAATATCCTACAAGAGTCACTTGGAGTTAAGGTAACCAAGAAACCAGAGTCTAATACCAAAAAAATCACCGTTGAAAACAAATTAAACGATCTGGTTAATAGATTATCTTCTCTACTAAGTGAAGCAAAACAAGTGTTAAAAGAAATGGATATGCCATTAACTCCCGCAGCCACTAAAGTAGGTTCAATTGGAGTTAAGTTAGTTGGAAAAAATAAGAAATCGAAAAGATAATGTTAGATCTCTTTTCAATCATAACTGAATCAAGAAGCGAGAAAGCTAAAGGTTCTAAGGCTGGTAGAGAGAAGATGCTCTCCGGCAAGGGCAAAGCCCACAGCATATCAACAAAGTCTAGAGTTAAATTATACGGAAGTATAAAAGACGCTTTATGTAATGGATACGTCGGTCAGATCTTTTCAACAAAAGGTTCTGATAGACTGTATGTAATTACAAAAAGAAAATGGGGAACTGATAAAGAGCAGGAGTGTGGCGGCAGAGTTGCAAAAGGATTTAGTCCCGGAAGTATCCCTTCTAGTTTCCGAGACGTAAAGAAATATGCCGCTAGAACAATGGTTCGTCACGGAAAGTCCACTGCAACAAGTCTTAAAGGCTACTTTAAGAAAAACAAAAAGAAGGATACGAAAGAAGATTAATTATGTTATTAACTGACGTTAGACTAGTAGAAAATTTACAAGTAATTAGTGAGTCTACTGGCCCCGGAAAGCCAATGAAAGTTCGTGGCATATTCCAAAGAGCCGACGAAGCTAATAACAATGGTCGTATATATCCTCAACAAGTATTAGAGAATGCTATCAATAATCTTATTGAAGCAGTTCAAGAGCGTCGTTGCGTCGGTGAGTTAGATCATCCTACCTATGACATGGTTAAGCTGTCTAACGCTTCCCATATTATAACCAGCCTTCGTTTCGAGGGCAAGGATGTTATCGGAGAAGCTGAAATTCTTTCTACTCCAGCCGGAAAGGTTGTTGAGGCACTTATCAGAGACGGAATCAAGATTGGTATTTCCAGCCGTGGTATGGGAACTCTGAGTGAAGGGAAAGGACATAAGATTGTTAATGAGGACTTTAAACTCTTAACATTTGATATCGTAGCTGACCCTTCTACCCGTGGTGCATTCCCAACCCTAGCTGAAAGCAAGAACTATAACTCTAAACTCGTAGAAAATACAATCAAAAAAGTTGTTGGTCGTAACGTTTTCTTATCAATGCTAGAGGCTAAGATTGATAATAATCTAGATCAATTTCGTATTAATGAAGCAAAAGATAAGAGAGCAGGAGATCCTTGCTGGAAGAATTACAAGCAAGTTGGCATGAAGACAAAAGGTGGTAGACAAGTGCCTAATTGCGTTCCAGCTAATGAAGCAACAAAAGAAGAAGCTGCTCTTGTAGAAACCAAAAGAAAAAACAAGGATACCATGAATTTGATTCTAGCTAGAGCAGAAAAAGATCCTTCTAGAGTCGGAACTGGTAGAGGAACTTTTGGAGAAAAATCTGCTTCTGAACGTGCAAAAATAAAAGATAAAATTCGTGGGAGTAAATTCGGTCCAAAAGGTGGAGAGGGTAAAGACGCTGCTCAAGAGAGAGCCGAAGCCCGAGCAAGACGAAATGATGCCTCTAACATGTACGAAAAATTTGCAGGAAAATTTATCCAAGAGATGAAATCCTGCGGTTACGGAAAACCCGCCAAGAAAAACGGCGGAAAAAAATAAGGAATTAGTTATGACAAAGAAGACAAACAAAATGGAAGAGATTGCCAAACTACTCCCAGAGAATCTGGACGAGTCAGTTGCTATTGAAATAGCCAATCTCGTTAGTGAAAAAATTACCGAAGAAGTTCAGAAGGTTAAACAAGATCTAACAATCAGAACTACTTCTTTTATCCGTGGTCAAATTGAGAAGCTCAAAGAGCAAGCTTTAAGAGAGCTTGAATTAGAGAATGACACTGCAAGAAACGTTGCAATGTACGAGCACATAAAAGCTCTAATGGCTCTTGAGTTATCCCCTGATGACGAGGTCAACGCTGTTAACCTCATGGCATTAGAACAGACCAATTTAGAAAAGAATGTTGGTGTTCTCAAAGAGGAAATGACAAGAGTACTTGAAGAGAATAACAAGTTCAAAAACGTTATCAAGATTCAAAAGGACAAAATTGGTCTTCTTGAATCAAGAGTTTCTAACTTACAGGTTAGCATAAAGGAAAATAGAGAAAAAGCTAAAATGGAAGTTAGTGGTGATGCAGTAGTTGTTTCAGAAGAAAACTTTAAGAAAAGAGAAACACTTACTGAAGCAAAAACTCATAAGGCATCAGGTGTCTACAACCCCTTCCTTAGCGAAGAGACTCTGAATCTTATGATTAAAGATTGATATTTAGGAGAATTTTACAATGAGAAAAATTGATAGTAACGTCGTACAGAAGTGGGAGAAGGCCCTAGACGGAATCAAGTCCGACTACATGGCTGAAGTAACCGCTCAACTTTTAGAGAACCAAGCCAAGGCCGTTTTGACCGAGGCTAGCAAACTGACCGAGGAGCAGCTTACTCCCGGAGCTACAACCGTTGGCAAGTTAGGCACCTTCCAAAAGTTCGCCTTCCCAATCGTTCGTAGAGTATTCCCTGATCTTATCTTCAACATGATTGGATCAACTCAACCAATGGAAGGACCTGTCAGCCAGATCTTCTACATTGGTAACAGTCGTGCAGGAAAGAACAATGCTGGAAACTATGATCAGCAACAAGTCTACTCCAAGTATCAAATGACATACTTGGGCTTAACTGCTTCAGGTATCGGATCAACCTCTGCTGATGGTGCTTGGAATGATCCATTCACAGGCAACGGTAGTGGTCTCACTGGATCAAAGGTTCTTGCTGATAATGGATTTAATACCTCAAACGTATTAAGTAACACAAGAGGCGGACCTACTACTACCTATGGTGGTAAGATTGCTGCTTTCCCAAATGAGACTACCGTTGAAGCTTGGTACGTTTCTGCTGGTGAGCAACTCAGAGCATCAGCTATTCCAGAAATTAGCTTTAACATTCAAAGCCAAGCTGTAGTAGCTAAGACCCGTAAGATGAGAGCTTTGTGGACCATCGAGGCCACACAAGACCTCAAGGCTTATCACAATTTAGATCTAGAGCGTGAACTTACCGATCTTCTTAGCAAGGAAATCTCACTTGAGATCGACCGCGAGTTAATCGAAGACATCCGTGGTATAGCTTACGGATTTGCTCAAGATAGCATAACAAATACTTACGGATGGGTTCCAAAGAGATTAGATAATAACAATGCTAATAACTTTGGAAATACTTATGGAACCTCACCAGATGGTAGCACCTCATTTACTCCCGGAGCATTTGAATACGAGTTTAATACAACCGGAAGTGTTCCAATTCCAGTAAACGACACTGCTCGTTCTAACGTCTTTGCACTAGATTTAACTAATCCAATTGCAGGATTCACTGGAATTAGCTTTGCTCCTCAACACGTTGGTCATATCTACAGCAACTTACTTGCTCTGATAAACCACGCTTCACAAGACATTTACCGCACCACAATGCGTGGTCCCGGTACAGTCCTAATCACCTCACCACTGGTTGCTTCACTCCTAGAGTCAGCCGCCAAGCTTGAGGGTGGTTTAGCTAGAGAAGATGGTCCAACCAACATGGGTAACAGAATTGAGTACCGTGGTAAGTTTGCTGGCAAGTACACCTTAATCGTTGATCCTCTCTTCCCAGAAGACGAGATCATCGTCGGTTACAACGGAACCAATCCAATGGATGCTGGTTTCGTATACTGCCCATACATCCCACTCATGCCAATCCAAACCATAACTGATCCTGAGACCTTCCAACCAAGAAAGGGTATCATGACCCGTTATGCTAAGGCAGCAATTGCCCCAGCCAACAGATTCTATAGAGTCATTAGACTCATTGGCGCAGGCAAGAATTACATGGCTCCTAACATATTCCGAAACACTGGAATAGGTACAGCATCAGTTTATAGATGATAAGTTTGTAAACTAAATAATTAAGCGGGGCATAAAGCCCCGCTTTTTTATTTTATGGACCCTACATAATGTAGAGGGTATATGTTTAAGTTTAAGAGTATTTGTCCAATGTCTTTGATAGTAACTGTTGATGGTGTAATGAAATCAATTAAACCAAATCAAGAGTTTACTAGCAAAAATTATATAAACAATAACTTCATAGTTGAATGTGTAACAAAAGAAGTTATTCCTCCAACCCCTCAAGTCATAACCAAATTAAATGATACATCTAAGAATTATAAAAAACAAATTAAGGATGAATCATGATAGCTAAACCAAAAATAAGCACCTACGGTTCTACTTACGGTTCATATAAAGGAAATGATTTAACCTCTTATGTTGAGTCATCTGATATTGACGTTGACGCATTAAATAAAAATTTAATAATTGATGACGTTGAGTTTAATAAATTTGATGAGACAATAAAAGATTATGTAATGGCTCAACTCGGACATCCTGTTGTTAGAGTAGAATTAACTCCTTTTCAAATAAAAACCTGTATTGACGAAGCTGTAACTAAATTAGATTATCACGCTCCTCAATGGGCAATGCAGTATGCTGTGTTCGATGCATCTGCTGGAATTAGTTTATACGAGTTGCCAGCTTTCATTGCTAATAATTTAAATTATGTTGTGTATCAAAAAGACCTGTTAGCTTTTCAATTCAGTAAAGGTTCTTTAGAATTCGATTTCTTTTTAGGCTTTTGGCAGAACAATAGGTTCTTTCAAAACATGAACGTAGGTGATTATCTGCTTGTTCAACAATACATGGAGATGATTAGGAAAGTTTTATCTAGAGACGGTGGCTTTGATATAGTTAATGGTAAGTACCTACAATTATACCCAGAACCATTTAGCACACCAACTCCAGTAATACTTGAGTATAGG
>Ga0222714_10000623_pt1 | contig 40609 bp, 29 predicted proteins | sample C33_3DmetaG_FD_165048 | JGI IMG/M metagenome (GOLD analysis project Ga0222714, IMG submission 165048) | Estuarine water microbial communities from San Francisco Bay, California, United States - C33_3D | ecosystem: Environmental > Aquatic > Marine > Unclassified | place: USA: California...
ACCACAGACGTCTTTACCTACGTTAAAAACGAAAAAAAACAACACACACAACACACAGCACGCACCTTTACCCACGCACGCCAAACACCACACCTCTTTACACACACAATCGGACGAGGAGGGATTCCTAAAAAAAATTGGAGAGAACCAAAACAAGGGCAAAACCCAGATTTTAGTTTCTCTCCAATAAATTTATTTCTCTCAACTTGTTTATGCGCTCAAGAGAAAGTTCAGGAAATTCGGGTGACTCCGCACGTGCAAAACGTGCCTAGCTCAGGAAATGCTGGAGCCAAGGAAGAAATTTCTTTGGTTAGTCTGCAATAAGACGAGAAAGAATATACTCTACAGAACGTGCTGAATCATCGTTGGCTGGAATTCCAAAAGCTACCGAACTCGGATCACAGTTAGAATCAAGAAGTGTGATTGTTGGAATCTTTAATTTCTGACATTCTGCCACTGCATTACGCTCGTTTGGTTGCCCTACAATGACTACTAAATCAGGTAAACCTTTTAAAGAACGAAGCCCACCAAAAAACTTTTCTAAACGCTCACGCTCTTTTGTTAAAGTTAAAATATCTTTTTTTGTGAAGCCTTTTTTCGGCACAGCTGTTTCTAATTGAACATCTAAACGTGCTAATTTCTCAAGACACATTGCCATTGTTGGCCAGTTTGTTAAAAGCCCTCCAACCCAACGTGTATTTACGTAATGCGCATTAGATTTCTTTGCAGCCTCTTCAATGAGAGGGGCAATAGCTGGACGTGTTCCTACAAAAATGACAGTCTTGGCAGCTTTAAATGCAAGACGAGCTTTTTCAAGCTCTCCAACTGTTTGCACCACATCTAAAATATGAATACCATTCTTTTCTTCGTAGATGTAAGGAGCCATTTTTGGGTTCCAACGACGTGATTGGTGTCCAAAGTGAACACCAGCTTCAAGCATAGATTGTAATTGATCCATTTTGTTTTTTTGTTTTTCAAATTTTATAAACATTCACATTTTGCACGTCCAAAACGTGCTTCTCTACGCAATACTAGCATAATTTATCTAAGCAAGACTAGCAGAAAAAGAAAGAGCCGTCCAAACTCAACCCCGCACGTCCAAAACGTGCTTCCGTTTTGTTTAGATCGAAAGCACGTTTTGGACGTGCATTAATATAATCCAGTTCCCGCAGGAATTAAACGCCCTAAAATTACGTTTTCTTTTAATCCAGTAAGCCAATCGATTTGCCCTTCTAAAGCGGCTTTAGCAAGCACACGTTTAGTTTCTTGGAAACTCGCGGCTGAAATAAAACTTTCTGCCATGAGCGCAGCACGCGTAATTCCAAGTAAAATTGGACGATATTTCACCCCAGCAAAGAAGCCATCTTTTTCTAACTGTTCGAGACGACGAATATCAACAATATCGCCCGGTAACAAACCAGTTTTTCCTGGATCAATGACCACCACATGTGTAGTCATTTGACGCACAATAATTTCAACGTGCTTATCCCCAATGTAAACACCTTGAGATTGATACACATCTTGAACTTCTTGCACTAAAAATTGACGAATTTTTTGAAAACTTAACTCACAACCTTCACGTAATCCATACATTTTCCCATATTGATAAAAGAATGTGGACAATTTTGTATGCATACTATTCAAGAGTTTATGTTGTGGTTCACGCGCTTCTAATAATTCATCTACTTTCGGTAAACCTTGCACAATATCACCAGCTGTAGACTCTGCAGAAACTAAAGTTCCAAGAAGACTTCCCTCACTCACTAAACTCCCTTGAGTCACTTCTAGCGTACACCCAGGAACTAAAAGATAAGGCGAGACTTTACGAAGAAGAACAGAAAGAGCACCACTCGGACGAGCGGTCACAAACTGAATTTGGCCCGAAATTGGGACACGTTCACTTGCACTCAGGAGATCTTCAACACGTTTATAGTCGCCTAATTTGCCTTGCAACTTGCGAGTTTTCAACGCTGTTTCTTCCTCTTTCGTAAGCACACAATTTTGTGCACGTACTTCTCCAGATTTCGATTCAACGCTGCCTAATTGCACAGAACTCGTCGAGGCAGAAAGAGCTTGAAATTTTCCATCAACAAAAGCTGGGTTGAATTTTTCAAAGCAAATCTGCGTTGGATTTGGAAGAAAAGTCCCAGACTTTTTCCAGGGTGATGACTCCGAAAACAGTTTTAAAGACGAAAAATCTAAAGACGGAAGCTCTTGAGATGAAGTCCAAAACGTGCTTCCGTCCAGTGCGTGGAAAGGCTCACCCCCAACCAATTTGGGCCCAGTCAATTTCTTAGCAGAAAGAAGCATCAATGGGTTGAGCCCGCTCTTTTTCTTGAAAGAATTTAATCGAGTTGAAAGGCCTGGCTTTGGCCCTGCTTTTTCAAGCTGAAAATGGAAAGTTTTGCAAAAACCTGTGCCAAATTCCAATGACTTTCCAGCCGTTCGGGATCTTGAAGGGCTTGCCGCTAGCATGAGCTCAAGGTATTGAGTTCGCACAAAATTGGCTTGATCTGCAGAGAGGTTAGAAAGCTTAGAAAGATGCAGTGTTTGGAAAAGCTTCATGTCCTTTGAAGACAGACTTGAAGACACACTTGAAGACAGGGACGGAGAACTTGGTCTCCCAGTTCTCAAAAACTTGGGAGGTCTTGCTGGCTTCTTGGATTGGTCCAAGCAATTTTTGGCTTGAAAAAGATCGCCCACACCTAAATACTTGGTTTTCACAAGAGCCCCACCTAAAACCCAAAGTTCAGTAGAAGACTTCTTTGCACGGCCAATACTTGCTTCTGCCTCGGGCATATAAATTTGCCCAGACTTCTGAGTAAAAAATGGTTTTTTGACTTGGTCAAGATTTTCGTCAAATTGGAGGCTATTTGTATTGGATTCAAGACGCGAAAGCTCAGCTAAACTTTGATTGATGGAAATCTCTTGACCAGGAGCTAAATAAAGAAGTGTAAATGGGGGAAATTGAAAGATGGAACAACGTGCTCGCTGAGGATTTCCACGCTCCTGAATTTTGACTTGAAGGGGCTCAAAAGTGAAAAATGCAGTTTCCCCGTATTGAGAAAGAACTTTTCGTCCAGAGACATGACTTTGATAAAAAACTTTTCCACTGTGAGGAGCATAAACTTTTTCAGTGGCTTCTCCAGCAAACACTCCTCCTGTGTGGAAGGTACGCATGGTTAATTGCGTTCCTGGCTCTCCAATGGATTGGGCCGCTAAAACACCAACTGCCTCTCCTAATTGCACTAATTTTTGTTGGGCTAAATTCCATCCATAACAGAGTTGGCAGACTGCATGAAATTTACATGTTAATGGTGATCGAATAGTTAAGGTTGGAAACTTGACCAATTGCAAAGCTAATGCTGGTGAAATCTCTTGGTTTTTTGCTCCAATGAGTCGTCCAGTTTCGGCCTCAACCACAGTTTCAAATAAAACACGCCCAAGAAGTTGCGAGTCAATTTGTTTGGGATTGGGTCGAATTTGTAAGCCTTGCGTAGTTTGACAGTCAACTTGTTGAATAATCACACTTTGAGCAACGTCTACTAATCGGCGTGTTAGATAACCAGAACTGGCAGTACGTAAAGCTGTATCTACTAACCCTTTTCGTGCTCCATAACAAGAAATCATGTATTCCGTGACCGTTAAACCTTCACGAAAATTTCGACGAATGGGAAAATCCAAAATTTGCCCTTGTGGATCTGCCATTAAGCCTCGCATGCCGACTAATTGTCGAACTTGAGAAATATTTCCTCGGGCTCCCGAGAAAGCCATCATATACACTGGATTAAAGAGATCGGTTGAACGGAAATGCTTGACCACTTCTGTTTTCAAAGTCTCATTTGTTGTATTCCAAATATCAAGAGCTTTTTCAAGGCGTTGGACAGAAGTAATCTGTCCACGTTTTAAACGCAAATCATTTTCAACAATATCATGGTCTGCATTTTTTAAAAATGTTGATTTGATTGGTGGAATTCGTAAGTCATCAATTCCTAAAGAAATTCCAGCGTCTGTGGCAGAGTGAAACCCTAAAGTTTTTAATTGATCAATTAAACGGGTGGTTTTTTCTGTTCCATAATTTAAAAGAACCCATTTAATCAGACGTTTCATTTCACCTTTGTCTACCGTTCGGTTACAAAAAAAGGTTTTCATAAAGTAAATTATTAAAAAGCACACGACCAGGCGTTGTACGAATAGAAAAAGAGGCTCCTTCAAAAGCAGATTGCCAACCAAAGCTAGAACTTAAGGTCGTTTTAGACGTGCGTGCTGGATCTGCACCTTTTAAACGTGCTCCTGAAAGCATTGCGAAATTCTCATAGAGAGTTGTGCAATGCCCCGTGGCACGCACCTGAATTTGGACTGGTTTGGGTGTTGGTGGTTGAATATAAGACGACCAACGCACCCAAATCAATTGGTGTAAATCAATGTGCCCAGTTTCATAGGCATGAAGAACACTTTGAAAGTTTGGAAAAGCTGCTTTCTCTTCTTTTGCTTTCTTGGAAGGTTTCAAAGTAGTTAAATAGTAAAAGCCCAGAATCATATCTTGGCTTGGAAGAATACTTGGTTCTCCAGTTGCAGGCGACAACCAGTTATGTGTTGCTAACATTAATAAACGAGCTTCCGCTTGTGCTTCAAGACCTAGAGGCACATGGACGGCCATTTGGTCTCCATCAAAGTCAGCATTGAAGGCTGGACACACTAAAGGGTGCAATTGAAGAGCACGGCCAGAAACTAAAAGAGGTTCAAAAGCCTGAATTCCTAAACGGTGTAAAGTCGGGGCACGGTTTAATAAAATGGGATGCCCATGAACCACAGTCTCAAGAAGATCCCAAACCATTTGGGGTTTGGTTTGGAATAAATTTTTGGCTGCACGAATATTTTTGACCCCAGATTCTTCTAAAAGAGCTCGAATGACAAAAGGTTGGAAAAGCTCTAAGGCCATTTCACGCGGAAGACCACATTGATGTAAACGTAACTTTGGCCCCACCACAATCACGGAACGACCTGAATAGTCAACACGTTTTCCTAATAAATTTTGTCGGAAACGTCCATGTTTCCCTTCAATAATTGAAGTTAAAGATTTAAAAGCTTTTCGATTTGGTCGTTGAGCTGGTTTTTCTAATCGACCATTATCAATAATGGAATCGGCGGCTTCTTGTAATAAACATAAATCATGTCGGATTAATAAATCTGGTAAAAAATCTTCATCAAAAAGAGTTAAAAATTTTTCGAATCGAATTTTTCGATAAATTAAACGACGATATAAATCATTTAAATCAGAAGTTGCAAAACGCCCACTGGCCATTTGAATCATGGGGCGGAGATCCGGCGGTAAGACTGGAAAAATGGAGAGAATCATCCATTCTGGTCGTAAGTTTTTGCGAGCTAAAGAACGCACAAATTCTAATCGACGTGCATACTTTTTGACATTGGGTGAAATCCCATAATTTTTCTGCTCACTTCGACCAAGTAACTTAGATTTTTTTCGACGTTTTTGCCCTTTGCGAAGATATTTGGCGGCCAATTTTTTCTTTTCAAGAGCATTTTTCAATTTTCGGGCAAGCAAACGCTGTAAAAAGACGAGGTCTAATCGACTTAATAATTCCTGTAAAGCTTCAGCTCCGCAATTTTCAATGGTTTTCATTTCAGCCGGCATTTTTGCGCCAGGCGAATTCCAAGGAGCTTTTTCATCTGTGAGAAGATCTAGACTTCCAGCAAAGTATGGGTGCATAGGTTCCCAGTGGTTGACAAACCATTGCACTCCACCATGTAAACAATAATTTTGTGTACCTGGCTTGGAAGCGGTGTATGTTTGAAAATGAAGAGTTTCATCAATTTCTTGACTTCTCATATTCAATAATGTGGCTAAGACATTGGGATGATTTCGAAAATACCACATATGAGCCACGGGTTTTTTCAGAGAAATACACCCCATACGGTAACGTCGCACCTTGGCATTGGTTGGTTCTACCCCACAGGAAGGGCAGACCTCAATCTGATTCCCAAGTTTTTGTGCTGGTGCAAGAAATTTGCGACGTTTTGTTTTTCCACAAGAACATTCTCCAGTAGAAGTCGAGCCAAAAATGCGTTCACAAAATAAACCCCCACGTTCGGGTTTAAATGTACGATAATTAATAGTATCCGCTTTAGTAATTTCTCCAACCACTTCACCTGTTGGGAGAGTGCGTTGTGACCAACGTTGAATCTCTTTGGGCGAAGCTAATTGGAGTTGAACATATTCAATACTCATAAAAAAAGAAAAGGTTAAAATTGAATACGAGCAATACTCATATCAAGACATAATCCACGTAATTCCGAAACTAAGACTTTAAAAGATTCAGGAATCCCTGGTTTTGGTAATAAATTCCCACGAATCATCGACATAAAGGCACGATTTCGTCCAATCATATCGTCGGATTTAATGGTTAATAATTCTTGTAAAACATATGCAGCACCAAACCCTTCAAGTGCCCAAACTTCCATTTCCCCTAAACGTTGCCCACCTTTTTTCGAACGCCCACCTAAAGGCTGTTGCGTCACTAATGAGTAAGGCCCAGTGGAACGAGCATGAATTTTATCATCAACTAAGTGCACAAGTTTTAAAATATATGGGTATCCAACAGTCACCGGTTGGTCAAAAGGAAGACCAGTTCGACCATCAAAGACTACACTTTTCCCTGGCGAATTTGGTTTAAAAAGCCATTTTTGTTGTGTTAATAATCGAGCCTCATATAAATGTTGGTAGACAAATCCACGAGAAACTTCAGATCCGTGCATTTCATCAAATGGTAAGACTTTGAAATTTTGTTCAAGAGTCTTGGCAGCTAAGCCAAGTAAACATTCGAAAATTTGGCCTACATTCATACGAGAAGGCACCCCTAACGGGTTAAGAACCATATCTAAACATTGCCCATTTTGTAAATATGGCAGATCACAACGTGGTAAAATGTTGGACACAATTCCTTTATTTCCATGTCGGCCTGCTACTTTATCTCCAACTTGTAAACGACGTTTTTCTACCAAATAGATAGAAACAGAACCTGTAGATTCTAAACTTGAATCTTCAGCATTGTATGTTTGACGGTGAAACTCAGTACGAATATCAAGAATACGCCCACTCACGGCAGTGGACAAACAATATGAAGTATTTTTCGTATTTCGAGCCACTCCACCAAAAATTGCACGTAATAAACGGCCTTCCGGTGTATTTTCAGATTCGGGTTGTGGGGAAATTTTCCCAACTAAAACATCTCCACCTTCAACCCAAGTCCCAATTTTGACCACACCAAATTCATCTAAAGAAGCATTTCGCTCCACTTTCTGAGTAAAATATTCTTGCCCTTCTCGTAAACGAGCAGTGGAGACTTCATAGCGACTAATATGGAGCGATGTAAAGACATCATCAAAGACTAAGCGTTCACTCACAAGAACCGCATCTTCAAAGTTGTACCCTTCCCATGGCATGTAACCAAGAAGAATATTTCGACCTAAAGCTAATTCACCTTTGGAAGTGGCCGCATTATCCGCTAAACAATCTCCTGCTTCAACCCAAGTATTAGCTTGCACCAGTGGACGATGGTGTAAACAAGTATCTTGGTTTGAACGTTGGTAGGTTGTTAACCAAAGAGTGTGGTGTTTGAAATTGCCCGAGAGCCCCTTTAAAAGCTGGTTAGCTTCTTGCGTCCCTTCGGAAGCGGTAAAATAGTCAATACGTTGTGCATCCACATAGGAAATATAACTATTCTGTTTTGCAAGAAGAGTGGCTCCAATGTCACGTGGCACATGCGCTTCTAACCCAGTCCCAACAAAGGGACGTTCTGCTTTGAGTAAAGAAACAGCTTGACGTTGCATATTCGAGCCCATTAATGCACGGTTAGCATCATCATGCTCAAGAAATGGAATTAAAGAAGTGGCGATAGACATAAATTGAATTGGACATAATCCTAAAAAATTAATGTCTTGGACAGGACTTTCTGTAAATTGGCTTTGATTTCGTGTAGGAATACGGAACTGTGTCAAATCCACATCTCGTTGAGCGACCACAGTCTCTTCTTCATAAAAAGCACTTAATAAAAAGAATCCAGTGCGATCGACCTTTGCGGAAGAAATTTTAGAATATGGACTTTCAAGGAAGCCGTCTTTATTAATTTGTGTAAAAGTAGCAAGAGATCCTACTAATCCAGCATTTTTTCCTTCTGGTGTTTCAATTGGACAAAGTCGACCATAATAACTTGGATGAATTCCACGCACAATTAAACCTGCACGATCACGGTGCAATCCACCTGGGCCTAAAGAACTTAAACGACGTTTATGGGTAATTTCTGCAAGTGGGTTGGTTTGATCCATGAATTGCGATAATTGGTTGGATCCAAAGAATTCCTGAAAAACCGCGGAAATGACTTGGGTACGAATTAAGGAATGGAAAGAACCAAGACCACCTGGGGTTTTGCGTAAAATGCTTTCATCGCTGATGCGATTAGAAATGACACGTTCTAAACGATTTAAACCTAAACGAAATTGTGTTTGAATAAGTTCGCCCGCTAAACGCGCACGACGATTTTTTAAATGATCAATATCATCTAAAAATTCTGTTTCTCCAGCTTCGGAACGTAAGAGATAATCTAATGCCGCTAAAGTATCTTGCGGTGTTAATGTTAAATGCTTAGATTTGCCAAAGAGACGGAACTTTTGATTGACGCGTTGGCGGCCAACAGCACTCAAACTATAACGACGTGGATTAAAAAATTGATTAAATAAAAATTTACGTCCACGAAGAAGAGTAGCTGGACGATTTGGAAAGAAACGAGCCATCAATAAAAGCATGGCTTCATCACTGGTCGGCGTTGACCCTACTTCTTTCAAAGTTTTGGTTAAAAGCTCTGGATGCTTTAAAGAATTGAGAATGGTTTCTAAAGAAAAGCCTAAAGCTTGAAGAAAGAGTGTGATTGGAACTTTTCGAAGATTATCAATGTGTGCATAGACCACACCTTTTTTATCAGTTTCAAAGCGCACCCATGAACCGTAGGCCGATAAAAAGCTCACTAAATGTGTACGATTTCCTTGTTTATCAAATTGAGGCTTTAAATACACTCCTGGACAACGAACAATTTGGTGGACGATCACACGTGGCGATCCATTTAAAATAAATGTTCCATGCTCTGTCATGAGAGGAAATTCACAAAACACCACTGGAAAAGTCACATTTAAATTCAAAGACTTTGAAAAGATGTGGACAGGAACGATTAAAGAGCTTTTGTATGTTGTAAGTTTTTGGACAGCCTCTTCTGGTGTCACACGAGGTTTTCGAAAATAATAGTCCTTCGAATGAAATGCTACAGACAGAAAACGATCACTAGATTTTTTAGTTGGACTTCCTAAACTTTGACCCACAATAGGAGAAAAGAAATCTAACTCTTCACGGATGCCCGTTTTTAAAAAAGTACGAAAACTTTCACGCTGTGCGTCTAAAAAATTTGGAAGAGCCGAATTTTCACGAAAAAGTGCCATAAGCAAAAAAATTTCCTAAAAAGGGTCCACGGCGAATGCAAACCCAAAATAAATTCATCTTGAAAAGATCGGGAAAATGCGCTACCCTAGAACGCAAAAGCGGCGGTGTAGCCAAGTGGTAAGGCAGAGGACTGCAAATCCTTTATCCCCCAGTTCGAATCTGGGCACCGCCTAATAAAAATGTATTTCAATTATAAACAAAGAAGATTTGGAGTTTTTTTCTTCCAAGACATGAGAATCTTCTTTTCAATTCCTGCCTTCAGGAATTGAAATCTCTCCCTGGAGTTAGGAAGGGATGAAATCCGTACAAGCAATAAAATTGCTTGGAAACGTTCGACCTGCAAGGGGGCACGGACGTGTTTTGCACAATTTGTGCAAAAAAACGTGCTTTTGCCTACTTTGTCCGAAAAGATGTCTATTAGTGCTGCTTCTTTTCAGTTCTGGCACAGTTCAAAAAGTTTTTTCGACAAAAGTAGGACTACTCAATAGTATATTTCTTCTCTAAAATAAAGCAAGTGATTTCTCAAAGAAATCAAAGAATTCAATGAATTTCTGCTAAAAAGTCGGAAGCACGTCTTGGACGTGCGAAAAACCAGGCAGCGCGCACGTTGAAAACGTGCTCCCGCCTACCTGGTCAAGTGGGGCAAGACCCAGGGCAGCTTATTTAAGAATCGTAGAAACTACTCCAGCACCTACAGTACGACCACCTTCACGAATAGCGAAACGCATTCCGTTCTCAATGGCAATTGGCTGAATAAGCTCTACAACCATCTTTACACGATCTCCAGGCATTACCATTGTTGCTTCATCTCCATCATCAGAAATGAAAGATTCAATTTTTCCTGTTACGTCTGTTGTTCGTACATAGAATTGTGGGCGGTACCCAGGGAAGAATGGAGTGTGACGTCCACCTTCTTCTTTCTTAAGCACGTAAACTTGAGCTTCAAATTTTGTGTGTGGAGTGATTGTTCCTGGCTTGGCAAGAACCATTCCACGCTCAATATCATCCTTCTGGATTCCACGAAGAAGAACTCCTACGTTATCTCCAGCTACAGATTCATCAAGTGTTTTTTGGAACATTTCTAATCCTGTAACAGTTGCAACACGAGTATCTACGTATCCAATAATCTCAATGTTTTCTCCAACTTTGACTACTCCACGCTCTACACGTCCAGTGGCTACTGTTCCACGTCCAGTAATTGAGAAAACATCTTCTACTGCCATAAGGAAAGTTTTATCTGTTTCACGTGCTGGCGTTGGAATGTATGAGTCTACATTTTCCATTAAAGAGAAGATTTTATCTACCCACTTGTCTTCCCCTGCTTTAATTTTCGGGTTTGAAGTAAGAGCTTCTAAAGCAAGAAGTGCTGATCCAGGAATCACTGGAATTTCATCTCCAGGGAAATCGTAGTTTGAAAGAGTCTCACGAATCTCCATATCTACGAGTTCAAGTAATTCAGCATCATCTACTTGGTCTTCTTTGTTTAAGAAAACAACTACGTTTGGTACACCTACTTGTTTAGCAAGAAGAATGTGCTCTTTTGTTTGTGGCATTGGTCCATCAGCACCAGACACTACAAGAATAGCTCCATCCATTTGGGCAGCCCCAGTAATCATATTTTTTACATAGTCCGCGTGGCCTGGACAGTCTACGTGTGCATAGTGACGAGTTTCTGTTTCGTACTCTACGTGCGCAGTGTTAATAGTAATTCCACGTGCTTTTTCTTCTGGTGAAGAGTCAATTTCATCATACTTCTTTCCAAGAGTTCCACACTTGGCAGCCATAGCCATAGTAATAGCTGCTGTAAGTGTTGTTTTTCCGTGGTCTACGTGTCCAATTGTTCCAATGTTTACGTGCGGTTTCGTACGCTCAAACTTTTCGCGTGCCATATTGTTAAAAAATGTAAAAAACTTTTGATTTTGGCTGAAATTTGTTTTTTAAATTATGGGAGCACCCAGGTGCTTTCGCTTGGAAAGATCGCAACGGATGTAGTTGCAATCTCCAAGCATAAGGCCTAGAAACGGAATTGAGCAAAAGCTTTGTTTGCTTCTGCCATACGGTGTGTTTCTTCACGGCGTCGAATTGCTGCACCAGTATTATTTGATGCATCAATGATTTCCGCGGCAAGTTTTGCAACCATGCTACGACCTGAACGGCCACGAGCTGCAATTAATAACCAGCGAAGAGCTAAAGCAGTTCCACGATCTGCTTTGACTTCAAGTGGAACTTGGAGCGTTGCCCCACCAACACGACGAGACTTGACTTCTACTTTCGGAGTAGTATTTAAAACGGCCTGACGTAAAACCTCAAGTGGATCTTGAGTTGTAGTCTCAGCAATACTTTTCATTGCTGCATAAAAAATACTGTAAGCAATACTTTTTTTCCCTTTCTTTAAAAGGTGACTAACTAATAAACTTACAAGTCGGCTTTGGTAAACTGGATCCGGTGCAACCGGACGTTTTTTTGCTACAGTTCGACGTGACATAAGAAAAAGGAATAAATAATAAAAAATGTGGCCCGTGCGAGAGACCAACGAAAGCACGTTTTGGACGTGCCCCTAAAAGAGCTTATTTTTTCGCTGCTTTTGGACGTTTCACCCCATACTTTGAACGACTTTGTTGACGATCTTTTACTCCAGCTGTATCAAGAGAACCGCGAACAATGTGGTAACGGACACCTGGAAGGTCTTTCACACGACCACCACGAACTAAAACTACAGAGTGTTCTTGTAAGTTGTGGCCAATCCCTGGGATATAAGCAGTGACTTCAATTCCAGTAGTTAAACGAACACGCGCTACTTTACGTAAAGCTGAGTTTGGTTTTTTCGGAGTTGTTGTGTACACACGTGTACAAATCCCACGACGCTGTGGGCATGATTTTAATGCAGGAGACTTTGTTTTCGTCTCGCATTTCACTCGTTGAGAACGAATAAGTTGTTGAATCGTAGGCATAATTTAGAAAATTATTCTTTATAAAGAAATTGTAAGAACCCAAGAATACGAGCTTGTTTAATAGCTTTTGCAAGTTGACGTTGTTCTTTCGCACTTACACCAGTTAAACGGCGTGGAAGGATTTTCCCTTGTTCCGTAATAAAACGACGTAAAAGCTCAACGTTCTTGTAACTAATAATCTCTCCCGCATGAATTGGTGACGTACGTGGACGTGTAAAGTTCATAGGTAAAAATAGGAAATAAAATTAACAGAAGCACACCTTAAACGCGCTAGGCACGTTTTGGACGGGCGGCAAAAAAATAAAAAAGGAGAAGACCTTTTTTAAGCCTTTCAAGCAACCAAGGGAGGCGCTCGAAGACGTCGGGAGACAAACCGGAGAAACTAATCAATTGGTTGCAATCAATTGGTTGCAAAGAGCCGCACGTCCAAAACGTGCTTCCGATTGCCAAAGAAGATTTTTTATACAAATTGAACCATAAATCCCTCAGAAAAGCAAGAAAGTTTTCTTTCAGGAGAAAGAGAAGACGAAATTCAAACAAGGCACGTTTTTCAAGTGGATCAATGAAGAAAAAGGAAATTATTTATCTTGGCACGTCCAAAACGTGAGTCGTGAGTCTTTATGACGTTTCCAAGCAATTCTATTGCTTGTGAGTCTTGATGACGTTCTGAAGCAACCTTTGTTGCTTGCGAGTCTACCCCCAAGGGAATTCGAATCCCTGTTACTTCCGTGAAAGGGAAATGTCCTAGGCCTCTAGACGATGGGGGCTTTAATGTACTAATAGTATAAAATGGGAGAAGAAAAGCTGTCAATAGTTTTTTCTCAAAGGTGGCCCAAGGCACACGTTGAAGAAGGCCGTTTTGGACGTGCGGCTGCCTTAAAGAGGATTCGAACCTCCACGCCTGTTGGCACTAGTTCCTAAGACTAGTGTGTCTACCGTTCCACCATTAAGGCATCGATTGCAAAAGGTGTTCTGTCCCATGAAAAAGAAGAGAGGCTTCAAAGATCTCTCTTCTTTTTCTTGGTCTGGTCTTATTTACGTGAGTAGAACTCGATAATTAATAACTCATTAATTGTTAAAGCAATTTGTGAACGTGTAACACTACGTTCAACTTTTCCAGTGGCATTGTTTTTATCAACTGAAATGTGTGATGGAATTTCTCCACCAAATGTTTTCACATGCTCAACAATGGGTGCTGAAGTACTCTTAATAATTTCTCCAGTAGTACAGTGGTAACTTGGGATGGTTACACGCTGTCCATTTACAGTAACTAATCCATGAGAAACGTATTGACGTGCGGCACGGATCGTTGGAGCAAATCCAAGACGGTAGACAATACAATCAAGACGCATTTCAAGCATTTGAAGAAGTAATTCTCCAGTTGGGCCCTTCATACGACGAGCACGACGTACATAACTAAGTAATTGTTTTTCACTTACTCCATAGTTATAACGTAATTTTTGTTTTTCTTGTAAACGTACACGGTACTGTGACATTTTTGCCATCCCTGCTGATGGTCCATGTTGTCCAGCTGGGTAAGTACGATTTGGAATTTTTGACGTTAATCCTGGTAATTCTCCAAGACGGCGTACAATTTTCACACGGGGTCCGCGGTATCGAGCCATTTTAGTGTCCTCAAATTGATGTAGATTTTGAATTCTTGTACTATACTAAGAGTACAAAGACTCGCTTCGAAAGAGTCCAAAGACTCGCTTCGAAAGAGTACAAAGACTCGCTTCGAAAGAGTACAAAGACTCGCTCCTTAGAGCTTTTGGTCCATGAAAGAGGAGAAGAACTCGCGAGCCAAAGAATTCGAAGATTTTGATTTTAGAAAGATTTTGGTCGTGACGACTTCTAGCGACTCTTGAAGAAGAGTCTTTCGTTTTTCACCAGAGACCTTGTTTGTAAAGGAAGTGTAGCAGCTTCAATGCAAAGAATCAAAATGAGGAAGTTTTCCGTCTTTTGAAGTTCATGATTGGTGTGAAAATCTTTCATTTCTTAAGATCCATCCTAGGCACGTAAAAAACGTGCGTTTATATTAAGACTGTTTATGCCACGTTCCCAGAAAAATGATAACTTTATTGATAAAACCTTTACGGTTGTAGCGGATATCTTATTAAAGGTTTTACCGACAACGCGTACTGAAAAAGAAGCTTTTGTTTATTACCGTGATGGAATGTCTGCTCAAGCAGAAGGTGAGTATGCCGAAGCATTACAAAACTATGCTCAAGCTATGCGTTTAGAAGTAGACCCGTATGATCGTAGTTTTATCTTTTATAATATTGGCCTTATCCATACGAGTAATGGTGAACATACCAAAGCTCTTGAATACTATTATCAAGCTTTAGATCGAAATCCTTCTTTACCTCAAGCTTTAAATAATATTGCCGTGATTTACCATTACCGTGGAGAGCAAGCTTTAGCGGCTGGAAATATCCCGGATTCAGAAACTTTATTTGAGAAAGCGGCTGAATATTGGAAGGAAGCAATTCGTCTTGCGCCTTTAAACTATAGTGAAGCTCAAAACTGGCTTCAAACCACTGGTCGTTAAGTTCGCTTAAGGAATTTTCGACGTGCCTAAGAAAGAAAAAACTTTGGAACCAATTTCTTGATTGCAGAAGGCAAGCAGCCGTTTTGTTGATTTTTTTATTAGATTCGGAAGCACGTTTTGAAGGTGCAAACGGGGTTGATCAAAGGAAAACTTTTTTGGTTGCATTCTTTCCCGCCAATTGCTTGGTTGCAAAGAATGCCTTCAAAGGAATTGGATGCTTTGCAACCAATTTGGTTGCAATCCTTTGCAACCAATTTGGCTAATCTTCATGCTCTTCAAAAGGATCGCGTAATTCTTTAGAAGGTGGTCCGAAACCAATGTAAATCGAGTAGCCTGTTACACTGATTAATAAACACCAAAGAAAAACGCCGTAAAAAAATGCGGAACTTTCCATAAATTGGGTAAAATGTTAAATAAATTTAGTTCTATTTTAAAAGAGAAAGTCAAAAAATACAAATAGATTCCATTGTTATAGTATGGCAGCAAAAGATTCAAAACTTGCAGGAACTGGAAAAGTTACAGCTTTAGGAACTGCATTACGACCACTTAACTCAGAGTACGGAAAAGTAGCTCCGGGTTGGGGAACAACAGTATTAATGGCAGTATTTATTGCATTATTTGCAGTTTTTATTGTAATTCTTCTCGAAATTTACAACAAGTCATTAATCCTTGACAACGTAGGGGTAAACTGGCTTTCAAGTACAGGTCTTTAAAACCAATGAATTTCATTGGGTAAAGGCCGCTTGAAAAACCTTTTTTAATCTTTCAAACGGGCGTACTTTGGGCAGAAAACTTTTGGCCAAAGTACGCACAGAAGCACGTTTTGGACGCACCGTGCGACCACCATAAAAAAAAACACACACAACGTTCCGAGTAGGATTCGAACCTACACAAAATAACTTAGAAGGTTACTGCCCTATCCATTAGGCCACCGGAACATAGGGACAAAACGGACTCCTCCAAAGAAAGCCCACTTTTTGGGCCTCCCCATTGGGGGAAGCACCTTTTTCAAGCAATTTGCTCCTTGCCACAAGTATACCAAAGGCAGATGAAAAGATGACGCATGGATTCAAAAAAAGCCTCCTGTCGGATTTGAACCGACGACCCTCGCATTACAAATACGATGCTCTAGCCACTGAGCTAAGGAGGCACATGATTATTCTTAGTATAGGAAATAGAATTGAAAGATTCAAGTTGTTTTTTTTTTCAAACTGCTAGACTAGACGTCAGTTTTACATTCTGATATTATCGATCTAGACAGAATTCGTCGCTATTCCTCAGTAGCTCAGTGGTAGAGCAATCGGCTGTTAACCGATTGGTCATAGGTTCAAATCCTATCTGGGGAGGTAAAAAAAAAAGGATTCAAGGGTTTTCTATGCTATACTCTTGGAAAGCACGTTTGCACGTTTCCAACGTGCATAGTGGTACACATTGGGTACATCCGTCCGTGCGTAGTGAAAACTTAAGCACGTTGGAAACGTGCGATCCCCCGCACGTTGAAAACGTGCTTCCGCCAACCATTTTAGGCTAGTGCACGTCCAAAACGTGCTTCCGTCCTTTCACCATAAAGAAGCCTTCCAAATAAAGAGTTTTTCTTCGCAGTCTCTCCTTCCACGATTGCACGTTTTGAAGGTGTAAGGTGCCCTGCTTCCCTGCGTCCATCTATCTTTATCCATCTATATGAATCAGGAAAACAAAGACTTCCAGACCTTCAACCAAGACGTTGGGGATCAAGTCAATAAAGAAATTTTAAAAGTTTTTCTCACTGCCGAAGACTGGGAAACGAACACTGGACTCTCTGGTCAAAGTCCCGAAGATCTTAGAAACCGTGTAGAAAATTGGGTCCAATATACCCCCCAAACCAAGAGCCAATTAGATCGAAAAGGAATCATTCGTTTTCAAGTCATTGAAAGTGGAAAACAAATCCAATTAGTCTTTCTCCAATCACTCTATCAATTTTCAATTTTCCAAGCCATCTTTGGAAATCACTCTGCGACACTTCTCAAAAAGTTTAGCCGTGGGCGTTCTACTACACTTCTCGGGACAATTGACTGGATGCTCCACTATTGGCCACAAGCTTTCAAAGCCTATGGCTTCTCTGGAGTCCAAACCAAATGCTTGGAAATTTTAGATTATAGACGTGTTTTTCAACTGGCTCTTTTGCTAGGAACCGTGGGTGCAGGGTTTACCCGCTTTGCAAGCATCCAATCCTCCACTTCCTCTTCCTGGCTTCGACCAAAGGAGTGGACACTTGCATCAAAAGACTCTTCAGAACAACGCCTCTTGCTTAAGCAAGCCTTTGGAAAACGCGCAGATCAAATGACCGATCTTCCCTTGATCCAACATTTAGATCATTTTGACTTCACACAAATCAAACCAAGGGCCAAAACTTTCACAGAAATAAAAGGCTACCCTTTCGTGGGCATTCAACCTCAGACACTTGACGCTTCCAAATATCCGGCTAGTCCTCTCTATGAAAGTTATCTTCCATCAGAAAGTCTTGAAGGGATCAAATTTGCGGCCACTGCCACAAACAAGCAACGTCTACACAATTTAGTGCAAACTGGACTCATTCCACCAAACACGGAAGCTTTTCAACTCGAGCCCGTGAAAAAGAGTAAAAACCAAGGCATTCCAAGAACCTCTGCGCTCAAAAAATTTTATCCTGGAGCCGTTCTAGCTGGGCCAGTCAAACTTGAAGCACGAGGCCTTGAATTCTCTGACCTTCAGAGCCTTTTTGACGCAGACTTTCAAAAAGACCAACTCCTTGAACTCCGTCAAGAGCAAACAAAGAAAACCATCGATTCTACCCTTGGAAAATATTTATCAAGTCAAGTAGAGATGGAAAAAGGCCCACTCCTCAAAACCGAACAAGAAGTTTGGGCTTTGTTGAACCAGTTCCGATCTTTTGACGAACCAGGGGAAGGGAAAAACAGAGTGCAAAAGTTTGGTCAAGATCCACTCGAGGAAAAATTTGCAGATCTTGAAGTGCTGAGTGCTCTCCTTCCAAGTCTCTTTGTTTGGTATGCCGCATACAATTTGTATCGTTTTAGACTGCACTTCATTTATGACGTGCGTAAAAAACCAGCTCCGGTTCTTTATACTCGCCATGATCATTTTGGCCGTCTTGGACGAAAAGTAGCCATGCATGAAGTTATTGGCCTAGATGGAAGTGCAGAAACCATTGAAAAATTATTTGCAGCACTCCAACGTGCACGTGGGCTTGGGATTTATATCCCTACTGTGCTTCATACAATCTGGGAAACAAGTCTTGGAAGATTCATCCCTCTTGGAGCAGTCAAGCTTTTCAGCAGTGCCTCGCACGTTTTGGCCGTGCCTCAAGCACGTGCGGCCACTACATTTGCAAATCGAGAAGGCCTTCTAGCAGAAAAACTCTTAGTTTTTCATGATGAGAAAATTGGCTTTGACCCGCGCTTTCAGTTTGTGAAAAACTTCATCAAAACTCAACTCAAAGACCTTGGGCAAGCCCAAAAAGTTGAGGCCGGGCTCAAAGGGCTTTTGAAATGGAAAGTGAAAGCCTTGTATCTACTTGAGCGAGAACTTTCTAATGCTCCAATTGTTGCAGCTTTGAACCCAGGTCGTTATAGTTTAAACACTTTACCTAAAGGGATGCTTTTAGTTGGAGAGCCTGGAAATGGCCGAAGCTTTTTAGCCCGTGCTCTGGCCAGTGAAACTCGCGTGCCCTTCTTTAAGACGGAGAGTAACCGATTTATTGATCCGAAATTCGGGGTCATTCGACTCATGTCTTTATTCAGACGTGTTCGAAATGAAGCACCTGGTCTTTTATATATCCGGGATATTGATTTAATTACGGTAGACCGTGAACGTACAACCAGTCCTGAATTCATTCAATTAACCACACAATTTTTAATTTGTTTTGACGGCTATTCTCTTGGATCCGAAAGTCGTCCAACGCAACGTAAAATTTTCACTTTGGGCTCAGTGTCAAATTTAAGTCGCATGGACCCAGCGTGTTTACGTTCAGGACGTTTTGAATGGATCATCAATTTACGAAAACCCATTTTAGGGGAACGTGAATTTCTCTTAAAAACCAAAACTAGTCAAAGTCAACTGCCTCTTGAAAGTCCTGTGGCCTGGAACTACTTTGGTTTAATGACCGAAGGTTTTACCAATGCTGAAGTTGTTTCTCTCGTCAACACTTCCACACTTAAAGCCATTCAAACGCAAACCTTTGTGCATACGCAAGAGTCTTTTAGTCAAGCCTTCCAAGCAATTTCATTGCTTGGAAACGTCGCTCCCGACTTAGGACCAATCAAGAAAGTTGGCCCTAAAACTGGGGAAACCTTTTTTGAGAGACTTCATCAAAATCAACTCCTTTCACGTAGCCCAGGAGAGCACTTTCAAACCAAATCAATCCATCTTTTGAAGAGCATCAAAAACTGGCAACCGTTCGGGAATGTTTCAGTTCTTGAAATGCAAAATCTTGGCTTAAAACCGCCAGCAAAAGCACTTCCGTATTCACAGAAATTATTGACTGAACTTGTAGATTTTCTTGCTGAAGAAGCTTTTCTTAAGCAATTAAGAAGCCGTAGCCCACGTCCAAGTTTTGCCACACAAACCTCATACTGTGACAAACTCACACAGACACTCAATCAAACTTTTCTTGAAGGGTGCGATCTTTATCAATTAGAAAGTGGAAAGAAAAGTCTCAAAAATCTTGTGAATTGGGAAAACTTAGGAAAGACTGGCTTTGTGGATTTAACTAAACGTAGCAACCTTTTGAGTGGGTGGTATAAAGCTCGCGTCTTTAGTCAACTCAAACTCGGAACTGAAGAAGGATTGAAAACAAAACTAGAAAAGCGTCTTCGCGAACTTCCACTTCAATACCGTACGGAGTATGCAGTCTTTGGAACAGTGCGTGGAACCTATGGAACCCGTGGGTTCCAAACCCGTCTCCAACGCCCAACAACAGGTCCGGTCTCTCAAGTAAGTCGCGACTTTTTAGAACTCTCTCTCTAAAGGTTTTTAGACCTTTCTCTCTAAAGTCTTTATGACGTTTTGCAAGCAACCAAAGTTGGTTGGAAACGTCGTTTACAAGTTAAAAGAGCCGCCGGTCCAAAACATGTGACGTGCGGCAAAAAAAAAACGCCCTTTTTTTTATATTAGCTGATATATTTTTTTGCGATCTTTGCAGAGAAGGCTATAATAGAAATGAGCATCGTGGATAAATGTCTGGAAGAAAAGTTTTTCTTTGGATTTTTAGACGAGAGCTTTCAAAGAAATGTTGAGGATTTCATATGTCAGGTTCTACAGGAGAACGTCCTTTTAGTGACATCGTTACTAGTATTCGTTACTGGGTAATTCACAGTGTTACAATTCCATCTCTCTTTATTGCAGGATGGCTTTTTGTAAGTACTGGTTTAGCATACGACGTATTTGGAACACCACGTCCAAACGAGTATTTTACGGAAGAGCGTCAAGAGCTTCCTTTAATTTCAGACCGTTACGGTGTACTCGCTCAACTTGATGAGTTTGTTCCAAACTAAGCAAGATGCACGTTCAAAAACGTGCTTATGAGAACGAAGAGAAAAACGTACGTCTCTTCAAATCAATGCACGTCCACAGCGTGCTTCCGTCCGATTTAGCCCCTTTTTTTTATGTCAGTTAAAACATATCCAATTTTTACATTCCGTTGGCTTGCAGTTCATGCTTTAGCTGTTCCAACTGTGTTTTTCCTTGGGTCAATCACAGCAATGCAATTCATTCAGCGTTAATTCAGGAGAAAATTGTATGACAAACCCAAACCCTAACAAGCAAACTGTTGAGTTAAACCGTACTAGTCTCTACTGGGGTTTACTTCTCATTTTTGTACTTGCAGTTCTTTTTTCAAGCTACATTTTTAACTAATTGTCATCTATGTCTAACACAACAACAGGACGAATCCCATTATGGTTCGTAGGTGTGGTAGCTGGACTTGCCGCGCTTGGTCTTTTAGCTATCTTCTTTTATGGTTCTTACGTAGGACTTGGATCTTCTCTCTAAGTCGTAAAAGACGTTTCCAACCAAGAAATCTTGGTTGTAAGTCTTTATGACGTTTCCAAGCAATTTTATTGCTTGCAAGTCTTTATGACGTTTCCAAGCAAGACTTAAAGTCTTGCTTGGTCTTGCCAGTAATTTCTGGCTTTTTTACATTTTGTTTCGAAAATATTTGCCCAATTGCGTATTAATACAAGAATTTGTATTAAAAAATTCTCATGAACTTGTTTCATGATTTCTCCGTCAGACTGAAAAGGGCTGACGCTCAACCTATGAGTAAAGTATATAACTGGTTTAACGAACGTCTTGAAATCCAGTCAATCGCAGATGACGTAACAAGTAAATATGTACCGCCACACGTAAACATTTTCTACTGTTTAGGTGGAATTACACTTACATGTTTCCTTGTACAAGTAGCGACAGGTTTCGCTATGACTTTTTACTACCGTCCAACTGTAACTGAAGCTTTTGCATCAGTACAATTCATTATGACAGACGTAAACTTTGGATGGCTTATCCGTTCAGTTCACCGTTGGTCTGCAAGTATGATGGTGTTAATGATGATCCTTCACGTCTTCCGTGTTTACCTTACTGGTGGGTTTAAAAAGCCACGTGAGCTTACATGGGTTACTGGGGTAATCCTTTCAGTAATTACTGTATCATTCGGGGTAACTGGATACTCACTTCCATGGGACCAGGTTGGTTACTGGGCAGTAAAAATTGTAACTGGTGTACCAGATGCAATTCCAGTAATCGGTGGATTCGTAGTTGAACTTCTTCGTGGAAGTGTAGGTGTAGGACAACCAACACTTACTCGTTTCTACAGTTTACACACTTTCGTTCTTCCACTTCTTGCTGCAGTTTTCATGCTTATGCACTTCCTTATGATTCGTAAGCAAGGAATCTCAGGACCACTTTAAACTCTAAACCTTTCTAAACAATTCTATTGTTTGGAAATCTTGATGCTGTACGTTTTGGACGTCCCATGGGTCCAAGCAAGAAATAAAATTGCTTGGAAGCCGTAAACTTCTTCAACGAAGGAACGTTTGAAGACGCATTCTTTGCAACCAAGAAATTGGTTGCAGAGAGTGCTTTGCAACCAAGAAATTGGTTGCAGAGAGTGCTTTGCAACCAAGAAATTGGTTGCAGAGAGTGACAAGTTCAGAAGCACGTCTTGGACGTGCAAACGTGTCCCCGTCCCTTCACGGCTGCCTTGGCTTAAGCCTTAAAAAAAAACAAAAAAAAAAATAGACTTTTCACTAGCAACAAAAAAATTGGTTGCGTCCTCCAAATAAAGGCCTCAAAAATAGAATTGTCATCTCGGTCTCGACGAGTTATTATACCATCGGTCCGGGTCAGTAACTCAGTGGTAGAGTATTCGGCTTTTAACCGATTAGCCGTGGGTTCGAATCCCACCTGACCCAGTGCAAAAAATATGCTAGAATAAAGATGAATCGTTTGATTCATCCATTTGTTTTCAACAAATTTTATTTCTTTATTTTTCCAAATTATTCAAAGAGTTTTCTATGTCTCACGCAGTAAAAATTTACGACACATGTATCGGATGTACACAATGTGTACGTGCTTGTCCAACAGATGTACTTGAAATGGTGCCTTGGGATGGGTGTAAAGCTGGACAAATTGCTTCAGCACCACGAACAGAAGATTGCGTAGGGTGTAAGCGCTGTGAAGCTGCATGCCCAACTGACTTCTTAAGTGTACGTGTTTACCTTGGTTCTGAAACAACTCGTAGTATGGGACTTGCTTACTAAACATTCTTGTGAATGTTCCTAAACATTTGAATTCTCGAGTGTTCTTAAACATTTGAATTCTCTAATGTTCCTAAACATTCTTGTGAATGTTCAGAAAGAAACATTCTTGTGAATGTTCAGAAAGATCCAACCAACGTACACCCGTTTTGGACGTGCCCGTTGGTTGGAAAATCACTTTATTGACGTCGCACGTCCAAGAGTGCTTCGGCCATCACGAAGACAATTAGGCTTAGAAAAGCATTTTCTAAAAATGCTTAAATAAAAGCAAGTCTAAAAAGTGTGTACGCTGTGCCCATTGGGCCCAGCCACTTTAAGGCCCAAAAATTAAGTCTTTACGACGTCCATCAAGAAAAGCGCATTTTCAAATAAAAAAAAAGGTATTCCTCACATAGATCTGTAACTGTGCTGTTATTCATCTACATTTAATTAATTGACCAACAAAAATCTATAAATTTTATTTTAAATCATGTTTAGATCTCTCTGAGATCTTTTAGATTTAAAAAGTATTTCTTTTGCTAAAAATTATGACAGCTCTTAAAACAGAACAGAACATCGGTCGTATTACACAAATTATTGGACCAGTAATCGATATCGTTTTCCAGCCAAACAAAATGCCAAACATTTACAACTCAGTTGTAATTGAAGGGAAAAACGAAGTAGGTGAAGCAATTAAGTGTGTAGCTGAAGTTCAACAACTCCTTGGAGACAACGTTGTACGTGCAGTATCAATGAGTGCTACAGATGGTTTAATGCGTGGAATGACTGTAGTAGATACAGGAGCAGCTCTTGCAGTACCAGTAGGAAAAAACACTCTTGGACGTATTTTCAACGTTCTTGGTGAGCCAGTAGATGAACTCGGAAGTGTAAAAACTCCTGAAGGGACTATGGGTATTCACCGTCCATCACCAGCATTCGTAGACCTTGATACAAACCTTTCGATCTTCGAAACTGGAATTAAGGTAGTAGACCTCCTTGCGCCATACCGTCGTGGTGGAAAGATTGGTCTCTTCGGTGGTGCAGGAGTTGGAAAGACTGTTTTAATTATGGAATTAATTGTGCGACTCGGGGTTAACTAGGAGGTTAACCGCATAGAAGAAATTCTATGTCACTTTATTACATGGAGGGTGAAAGTCCCTACAGTGACTACTCACTGGAACTACCAGCCGATTGGCAGAACTCCGGGCGAGTTCTGGCAGTGCAGCATGGGCTGGAACAGTAAGTGTCTATGATTTATTTACATACGGATAAAGAATCCAGAACATCAAACAAAGTGATCTAAGAATGATGGAAATGGATAGATTATCTCACCTCTTTACGTATCTAGTATTCGAACCATGACTTGTGGGCCCGTGCCACATGAGATACATGCAGGAAAGCGAGGATGATCATTACATAGTACTCGTTTGCATACACCGACCAGTTCGAGGATTAGGCGAACTGGAGTAGAATTTGGAAAAAAACTCTGGCATTTGGCACCAAAGAATTTTCCCAACGGTGATAGGTATATTTGAGGGATCTAAGGACACAGAGACAGGTAATAAGGAAAGAGATGGGACAACAATCAAATTCCCCTCATTGGAGTGGGGTGCGGCCCGCGCACGATTGTTCGTCTGCAGGACTGCTAAAGGAAGTTAGACTTTCTGCCCGGTAAAGGTGGAATTTAATAGGATTGACGAGCAAAACTCCTCAATCACGACATGATCATTTTTCCTAGATCATGATTGGACAGAAATTTAGCAGAAGTAGTTTACCAACTTTTAGATGATGAACCCGAATCCACAAAAGAATAAGCACGTTTCAGACGTGCCTAGGCCCAAAGGATGGTCCGATGTCAATTGGCAGGAATGCAACAATAGAAATCGGCAGCTTCAACAACGAATCTTTAAGAAAGGCTTACTGTTAAGAAAACTCATCGAGACTAATGCATCGAAAACGGAGATTAAGGAAACGCAAAAAGCGATTCACTCGCTCCAAATTCGACTCATTAAATCCCTTGATGCACGACTCTTAGCAGTCAAACAAGTCTGTCAAGTAAATAAGGGACGAAAGACTCCCGGTTATGATAAAAGGTTGCATCTCACAAGTACTGACCGTTTGCAGTTAGTGAAGGAGATTAGCAAGATCGCAAAAGCCAAAGCATATCCGATCCGTGTAGTCGAAATTGACAAGCCCGGAAAGACCGAAAAACGTAAACTCGGGATTCCGATCATAGGAGACCGTGCACTTCAATGCCTTTACAAAATGGCTTTAGAGCCAGCTTGGGAAGCACAATTTGAACCAGAAAGCTATGGATTCCGTCCAGGCCGATCGGCTCATGATGCGGTCGCCGCTGTCTACCTCTATTTGCGAGGTTCTCGCAAATGGGTACTGGATGCTGATATTTCAAAATGCTTCGACCAAATCGATCACGCCAAATTACTGGCAAAACTGGACCCACCGAAAACGATGGTTCCTTTGATCAAAGGTTGGCTTGAAGCTGGAAAAGTCAGAGGCTTCCCTCAACTCTCAGAAGAAGAACTCATTCAATTAGAGAAAACTCCTCTGGGCACACCGCAGGGTGGGGTGATTTCACCTCTCTTAGCCAATGTCGCTTTACATGGAATGGAAAATGCGGTTCGAAATTATTACGTCAACGAACTCTACGGCCAATATGTGGGCATCTCTACCACGGCAATCCGTGACAGACGCCGCCAAATTGGGATTATCCGATACGCGGATGACTTTGTCATTATCCACCCAGAAGAAGATGTCGTAAGACGATGTCAGAAATTTGTGGATCAATGGCTCAAGGAGAATGCTGGGCTCAGCATCTCTGAAGAAAAAACCCGCATCGTAGATTCAGCGCTCGGCTTTAATTTCTTAGGTTTTCACTTTATCACGACACGTTTAAAACGTGTTTCTGTTCATCAGGAACCCTCTGGAAAGTACAAATGTCATATTACCCCCTCGCAAAATGCACAAAAAGCCTTGAAAACAAAGGTGAAAAAAGCCTTCAGCGAACTAAAGGTAGTTCCAACGGATGTACTGATTTCGAAGCTCGCACCAATTCTTGTTGGATGGTGTAACTATTTCCGTTACTTCGAACCAACAGAAACATTCAAATCCCTCGATCTTTTCTTATGGAATCGAATCGAACTTTGGATCACACGCAGGCACTCGAAAGGAAGCGTTTTCCAACTGCATGAGAAATACTTTCCTGTTTCAAAGGTGATGTTTCAAGGACATCTCCATCAACAAAAGTACATTCTCTCAACTCTTGGCCCACCTGCGCGTGGAACCAAAAGTGCTAGTGTGAAATTCCTTCCATATCCATCATGGGTGACAAAGAAAGAACATGTGAAAATCCGCGGAGACGCATCACCATATGATGGAAACGATGCATACTGGGCGCAACGCTCGGCAGGTCGATTCTGTATGTGGAGTGCAACAACGCTCAACATGCTCAAGAAACAGAAAATGAAGTGTGCCATTTGCGGAAACTTTTTCACAAACCCATCGGACCCACCTGAGAAAGATCACATTATCCCCGTGTCCAACGGTGGAAAAACTACAAGATCTAATCTCCAAGTGGTTCACCAGTCTTGTCACCAGAAGAAAAGCAAAACAGAGAATGAAGAACGTCGAGCTAAGAAAGCAGCAATGCAATCGCAGCATGAGAAGAAAAGTGGCCCTCGCAAGAAGAAAACAAATCCTCCAAACTAAACTCTCAGAAGTGCGTCCAAAACGCACGAAGTGCGTCCAAAACGCACCTTGCTCTTGGAACGTGACCAATGATATGGAAACTTATTTATTTAGACAGAAAAGCCTCCCTTATGAGGGATAGACTGCTTGAGAGCCGGATGCGGTGAAAGTCGCACGTCCGGATCGGAAGACGGGTTGATTTGGTAACAAACAATCTAGTTTAACAACAACATTGCAAAAGCACACGGTGGTGTGTCTGTATTTGCTGGAGTAGGTGAGCGTACTCGTGAAGGGAACGACCTTTACCAAGAAATGTGTGAGTCAAAAGTAATTGACACTGCAAACCTTGGAAACTCAAAAGTGGCACTTGTGTACGGGCAGATGGTGCGACCAGTTCGTCCTAACTCAATTTAATTGAGGAAGAGACGCAGATTTCGAGGCACGTTAGAGTCAAATCTAACAAAAGCACGTCAAAAACGTGTCCCCTATCAATGAAATCTGAACTGTAATTTATTGGGGTTCGATCCCCCCGATTCACCAGAGAATCGCCTTTTAACCTTGATAAGTGGAGTAGTACCCATGAAGTTTAGCAAAGGTTAGAAGCAGTTCTATACATAATGGATGAAACCGTAAGCTTCTTGAATCGAACGTAGACGGAACTAAGGCGAAAGTCCAACGCGCCTTACAAGCAACCAGGGTTGCTTGGAAGCGTCATAAAGACTTAGGACTTAGATTTGAGATCTCTATGAAATAAATCAATATTTCATATCCTTGCACCTTGGACATTCGTTTGGGTCACAGGTCTGGAAAAGTCTTAAAGAAAGATTGACCGTAAGTTCAAATTCTTTTGATAGGACTCAGGGAAAGGAGTATAGGTTCAACCTAAGTAGGACATGGACAATAAATTACGGAACATGGGAAAGTTGTTTAACATCTTCTACTTTTGTAGAGATGAAAAGAGTCATGTTTCTAACCAAGATTTTCTTGGTCGGACGCGTTGCAATTAAAACATGCAATTGAAAGCTCTTTTGTTCCTTTTTTTCCTTTGATTGAAAGGGAAGGTAGGCTTAACTAGAGCCGCATACTTAAACAATGTAGGAATATCTCCAGAAGCAAATGCTTTTCTGCGTAAGCGCGTCTTCGGCGTGGCTGGTGGAAATGATAGGCTGACGGGAGATGCGCAAAGATATGGATTCTTAAGATGAAACAAAAAGAGAGTTTTGACGTTCCTACTTTAGAACGCATTACGTGGGATGATATTGAATGGACGGAGTCCTTCAAGAAAGTCCGAACACTTCAATCAAGAATTTTCAAGGCCAGTTTAGAAGGTGACATGGATCGAGCACATTGGCTTCAACGCCTATTGCTTCGTAATCCCCATGCGAAATTGATCGCAGTTCATACTGTGACGACGTTAAATAAGGGACGAAACACTCCGCACGTTTTGAACGTGCCTCCTGGCATTGATAAACAACTAATCTTAACAAAGGAAGAGAAATTAGATTTGGCGCGTCACCTTTTCCTTAATGGAAAAGCGGAACCGATTCGACGTGTTTGGATTCCTAAACCCGATGGTTCACAACGACCCTTAGGTATTCCAACCATTCGAGATCGTGCCAAACAATGTCTCTGTAAACTTGCTCTAGAGCCTTATTGGGAGGCAAAATTTGAGCCTAATTCATATGGGTTTCGCCCGGGTCGTTCAGCTCAGGATGCTGTCGAGGCAATCTTCAGTCAACTTCATCATCATGTGGAAAAATGGGTATTCGATGCTGACATCCAGAAATGCTTTGATACTATTAATCATGAAGCCCTCCTTGAAAAATTAGAAGCTCCGTCGATTATTCGATTCCAAGTAAAAGCCTGGCTTAAAGCAGGTGTCATTGAAGCTTATGCCCAGACACCAAAAGAAACCCGAATGACCATGGGAACACCCCAAGGGGGCGTAATTTCCCCTCTTTTAGCGAATATCGCACTTCATGGATTAGAAAATCATTTGTTAGATTTTGTCAGTCAAAGCGGGATGCCTAAACCTCATGCAGACGCATCGAGAGGCTCACGCGCTAAAAGAAGTGCCCTCGGTATCATTAGATACGCCGATGACTTTTTATTGATCCATCGAAATAAAGACATTCTCGACCAAGTGATTGTAGAATGCGAGAACTGGTTAAGCACGGTAGGTCTAAAACTCCAACCGGCCAAATGCCAACTTAAGTTGGCTAGCCAATCTTTCCAATTTCTTGGCTTTCAAATGACTTACTTATTTCCCGGACCAGCCCGAAAGAAAGGGAAAATTCTCATTTCCCCTAGTAAGAAAAGCATCAAACGTCTGACAGATAAAACACGTCAATTAATCCAATCCAATAAAGCAGCATCCGCATACCAACTCGCCGGAATGCTCAGACCATTATTGGTAGGATGGGCAAACTATTTTCAATATTGTGAATGTAAAGAAACTTTCTCCAAAGTAGACAACCTTGTCTATCAACAACTCCGTGCATGGGCGCTCCGACGAGCCGTTCGGCAAGGGCGAATTGAAGTGATGAATAAATACTTTCCGAAAGGACAAACATACGCATTCCAAGGCCGAACATACTCAGCAAACTGGGTATTTGCTGGAGAGAAGAAAACAACGGCTGGTGGAGAACTCAAAGCGCATGTGCCTAAACTCTCATGGGTCTCAAGTAAGAAATTTGTGAAAGTTCAGGGAACACGCTCAGTCTATGACGGCAACGCCATGTATTGGAGCCTCCGAAACCCGAAATATAGCCTCTTTAGCTTCCGTAAAACAAAACTTCTTCAGTTGCAGCTAGGAAAGTGTGCAATTTGTAAGCAAGCATTTGTCAATGGTGACGTCATGGAAGTTGATCATATCATCCCAAAATCAAAAGGTGGTCCGGATAAATATTTGAATCTTCAATTATTACACCGTCACTGTCACATTTCAAAGACTCGACAATCTGAATGAATAGCTCAGGAAGCACGTTCTAATCGTGCGTGAACTATTGGCTAGCTCAATTTTTGCAAGAGCCGGATGAAGGGAAACTTTCACGTCCGGATCGGAAGACGGGTTCTGCCGAAAAGGCAGAATCTAGTTTAACAACGAACCTCCTGGAGCACGTATGCGTGTAGGACTTACAGCTTTAACAATGGCTGAGTACTTCCGTGACGTAAACAACCAAGACGTACTTCTTTTCGTAGACAACATTTTCCGTTTCGTACAAGCAGGTTCAGAAGTATCAGCACTCTTAGGGCGTATGCCTTCAGCAGTAGGATACCAACCAACTCTTAGTACTGAGATGGGATCACTTCAAGAGCGTATTACTTCTACAAAAACTGGATCAATCACTTCGATTCAAGCAGTTTACGTACCAGCAGATGACCTTACTGACCCAGCGCCAGCAACAACGTTTGCGCACTTAGATGCAACAACTGTACTTTCACGTAACTTAGCAGCTAAAGGAATCTACCCAGCAGTAGATCCACTTGATTCAACTTCAACTATGCTTCAGCCATGGATTCTTGGAGATGATCACTACAACACTGCACAAGCCGTGAAGCAAACTTTACAGCGTTACAAAGAGCTCCAAGATATTATTGCAATTTTAGGACTCGACGAGCTTTCTGAAGAAGACCGTTTAACTGTAGCACGTGCACGTAAGGTAGAGCGTTTCCTTTCACAGCCATTCTTCGTAGCAGAAGTATTCACAGGATCACCTGGAAAATACGTAACACTTGCAGAGTCAATTCAAGGATTTAAGATGATCTTAGGTGGAGAATTAGATGATCTTCCTGAGCAAGCTTTCTACCTTGTAGGAAACATTGATGAAGCAGTAGAAAAAGCTGCAAAATTATAAATTCCGACCAATCTCCTAACTCAACCCTTTGTTGAGAAAGAGAAAGATTGAAGAGTACGTTCAAAACGTGCTTAGATAATTTTGTCTAGAAGAGTCGACCGACAGGTCGAAGGGCAAAAAGACGTTTGCATTCTTTCGAATGCCGTCTTGAACTAAAAGGGAGTAAAACATGGAAGTTTGTATTGTAAAACCAGACCGAATTTTCTTAAAAGAAGAAGCTGCAGAGTTACTTCTTCCAACGAACACTGGGTACATCGGTATTCTTGAAACACACGCACCGTTAGTAACAGGATTAGACAATGGAGTTCTTGCAGTTCGTCAAGGAACAACATGGCGCTATCTTGCACTTTTAGGTGGATTCGGTGTAATCAAGGAAGGCCGTGTAAACATCCTCTGTCGAGATATTGAAGAAGCATCAGAAATTAACTTAGAAGAAGCAGAACGTAATGCAGCAGCAGCTAAAGACGGGATGACAAAATCGGATTCTAAGAAAGGTTACATTGAGAACCAATTAAAATTTGATCGTGAAACTGCACGAGTAGCGGCAGCGAAAATGTGGAAAAACTCAGCAGGTGGGGCACCAGTCTTCGGAAGCTAAATCTTAAATTATATTTGAGAGAGAGAATTCTAAAAATAAAAAGAGGGGTTAATCCCCTCTTTTTAAACTGGCAAAGGTGTTTCCTTGTACCATGAAGGCAGATCATCAAGCAATCCTATTGGTCGAGACCTAGGGAAACTTACAAGCAACCCAGGTTGCTTGGAAACGTCATAAAGACTTAATTAGAAGAAGTTTCAGTCGTGGCAACTAAATCGACTAAGCCATACTCACGAGCTTGGCGTGCAGATAAATACTTATCACGGTCTAAGTCATTAGCAATTGTAGCTAAAGATTGTCCAGTTAAATCAACGTATAATCGTCCAATTAAACGACGGAGACGTACAATTTCTTCTTTCTCAAGGACAACTTCAGATGCTTGGCCTTCCATTCCACCTTGTGGTTGGTGAATCATGACTCGACAGTGTGGAAGTGCAATACGACTTCCTCGCTCACCACCAGCTAAAATAAAAGAAGCCATGGACGCTGCAAATCCAATTCCAATGGTTGTGACAGAAGCTTGAACATAATTCATAATATCAAAAACAGAAAGTCCAGCAGTTACAGACCCTCCTGGTGAGTTGATATATAAAAAAAGTGCACGACTTGAATCTTCGGCACTTAAATAGAGCATAATCCCGTTTAATTGGTTTGCTAACTCATCATCAAGACCAGATCCTAAAAATAAAACACGTTCACGATATAAACGGTTATATAAATCAACCCATTGTGGGGACGATTCTCCTGGTAAACGATAGGCTACTTTTGGTACTCCAATTGGCATAAAGAAACTCCAATCCTTAATAAAAACGACAACATTCAAGAAAGAATGCCAAAGTTGGCTTGACCAACTCTTCATGATATATAGGCAATACTACCATAAAAAGCGGGTGAAAGCCAGTTGGCACGTTTTCCGTGTAAAAGGTGGAAGTCTGGTAGTCATGCACGTCTTGGACGTGCGTTGAGACGACTCCTTGGAGAAAGCACGTTTTGGACGTGCGTGTTGATGACGCATGCAATGAATTTTTGGATTGCAAAGAAGTAAATTTGTGGAAAGATAGACAAAATAAAAAATCGTCTTATAATGAATGTAATAAATCTTATAGTGAGAACGTTCTTTATGGCAGTTCCAAAGCGACGACAATCAAACGCACAATCAGGTATGCGATCAGCAACTTGGAAGCGTAAAGTTCTTGATGCAGCTCGTAATGCACTTTCATTAGGAAAGTCATTAACAACTCGCAAATCAAAGGGCTTCTATTATCCACCAGCTCCAGTTTCTGAGAACTGGGACACTGAAGCAAAAGGATTTGGTCCTGATGCAGCAGAATAATGCAGCAAAATGATGCAGCAGAATAATGCAACAGAAGAAAGCCCCAAAGACTTCTTCTTTGGCTTTTGAAGTAGGATGGGGAAAACACCGAGTTGTTTTTGAAGTCCTACTTGAGAGAAGCACGTCCAAAAAGTGTGAAGACTTTGAAGAAAATGTCTTGCTTGCAAAGGAAAAATAAAAAAATCAAAAGAACTCAATGAAAGAGAAGATAGACTCGATTTCTATAAAATGGTAAAGTAGTAGAAAAAATTCGTACGTTTTTTTGCGTACTCCCGTCTCCAAGGAAGGGCATTCTTTGGTTGGAAAGGGCCTAGTCGATGAATTCAAGCACGTTTGAACGTGCAAAGGATCTTGATGTAAATAAAAAGAAAAAACTATGGAAAATTCAATCAGTTTAGGGTTAATCCATGGACTTGTGTATGGGATTGTGCCCGTAGCGCCATGGTTTGTGGCTCTTAAACGTTACCTTTTGGAAGGGAAAGAAAAAGGTCAACTTGCAGTGGCTGGAACAATTGTGGGTCAAGTGACCCTTCTAGCCTTCACATTCTTTGGTTGGAGCCAATTCTTATGGATTTGGTATTGGGTAGAACCGGCCTTGATTGTTCTTGGAACAGTGGCGGTTGTTCGCTGTGCCTTAGATTGTTGGGTTGAACAAGCTTCAAGCCTTCAAACGCAAGCTTTGCCAATTGTAGATAAAAAAGAAGCGCTGTATTATTTCCTTGTGAATTTTGGCTTAATGTTTTGTAACCCAATGCATTTAGAAGGAACACAAACACTTCTTAGCACTCTTCCCGGCAACCGAGTGATGTATTTAGTGGCTTTTAGCCTGATGTATACGACCGTTCTCTTAGCTTTTTGGGCAACTCTTGGCCACCGTGTTTTTGGGAAAGCTTATTCTGGTTTTGGTGCACAACAAACATTGAATCGAATGCGTATCCGTCGAGTGGCAGTTGGAATGATTGCCGCTTTATTTCTTCAATTTTTCAATTGTACGCCAGAGACATTAGTGGTCTATCACTTTGATAGTCTTCTTGCGTACACTCCTTTTGACCAATTGAAACACCCGAAAACACGTGGGTATGTTTGGGAATTAAGTGGAGAAAGTGACGGTGGTTTAATTCGTGGAACTCCAAAAGCGAGTAATAAAACCGGAGTTTTAGCCGATCAAGCAGACCGTAGCCAAATTCAATTCAAATCGATGTGGAATACAGAAACTCGCTATGAAGAATGTAACCAGACTCGTGAACGCGAATTAAGTAATGATGATTGGAATACGGAAGTGACTTTCCATGAATTTGGAGGGATTAATAAAACAAGTCTTCAAGCGCGTCTTCTTCCATTTCATTTCTACATGTTACCAAAATGGGAACATCAAGAAGATAAGGAGTATTTACTCACATTACGTAAAATTCGTGATCAACTGGATGAAAACTTATTAAGTGAAGGGAACACACGCGTCTTCCCTTTTAGTCCAAATTGGTTGAATGAAGTTGACTATGTGACCGATGCGGACAGTTTACAAGAGCGTGCCGAATCACAAGCCGGCTTTGAAGAAATGCAAAAGTTTGTTCGAACAACACCTTGGACTTCTAACCATTTACACCTTGGGAATGGTCAAGATGTTGAGGTCTCTTATGCCAAACTTCATAAACTTCCCGCTGAAGTTCGTCTTCCTTGGCATTATCCTGCAGTCAAGCCAGTGGCCATTTCTGGCGGTCAAGAGACGCCAGAAGAAGTGCTTCGTCTCAACAAGGAGATGCAAGCAAACGTAGAATTCTTTGCAAATGAACCACTTACGGTTCAATCAAATGTATTTCAACGTGTTTGGGAGTCTCGTCATTTAGGAAAAGTTTCAAGTCGTCCGTTTGATCCAGATCGCGCCGAGAAACTTGAGCGTGCACGTGAAAAACATCTTTCTACTTTTCTCGTGGACTAGGGGCAGAAGTTTTTTTCCTTGCTTTTTTCCGCTATACTTGTGAATAGCGGGATAGAGCAGTCTGGTAGCTTGTAAGGCTCATAATCTTAAGGTCACAGGTTCAAATCCTGTTCCCGCCAGAAAAACTCAGAAAAACAAAAGAAAGGTGGTTGCAAAAAGGGAAGCAAATTTGCGTGGTCTCTTTTTGAGGAAAGTCCGAACTCTCATGAAATAGGAAAGAACTTAAGAATATTAAGTGGATCTAGGTCCGAGGAAAGTGCCACAGAAATCAAACTTTTTCATGGTGCCATGAATCAAAGGTGCAATTGAAAAGTGGGCGTGAAAATTCCCTCTTGGGTAGACCCTTCTTGAGAGCAAAAGAAAAAATTTGAATTCTATTTCTTTAAATTTTGTTCTTGCTAGAAAATTTCGTTTTTTTTGAAATTTCCAGATAAATAACCACATCAAGACTTCGGTTTTTGATCGACAGAATTCGGCTTATACTTTCTTTTTTTTCTTGGTTTTTTTGGGAAGGATCTAGACAAATGGGTGGGTTCTCAGTATTATTGAAGTAAGCGGGTGTAACTCAATGGTAGAGTGCCATCCTTCCAAGTTGGACGTTGCGTGTTCGAATCACGTCACCCGCTCGAAAAAAGTCGAAAGCACCTTTTGCTTGGAATTGGTGGGCAAGTTGACGCGAATAAAGCAATCATGATATCATCTTTTGCAAGTGTCTGGCGGGCGTAGCCAAGTGGTAAGGCAAAGGACTGTGACTCCTTCACTCGCGGGTTCGATCCCCGTCGTTCGCCCAGAATTCACCACAGAAGAAAAAGCTAAGGGAATTTTACCATGACCTTTCCAAGACGGTAGAAATCTCCCTTCCTTTGAAACATTCAAAATGGATAGTAAATTATGAAAGTTCGTGCATCAGTGAAAAAAATTTGCCCGAAGTGTCGCGTAATCCGTCGTCACGGGAAGGTGATGGTTATTTGTAGTAACCCTAAGCATAAACAACGCCAAGGGTAAAAAAGAGAAAAGGTTTGCATTCTTTGCACTCAAAGAATGCAACAATTTCTGGTTTTTTTGGATTGCAATCTTGTCTAGTCATCCCTTATGATAGAAGCATGAAGGGTCTATAGCTCAGTTGGTAGAGCGCCTCGTTTACACCGAGGATGTCGGCGGTTCGAGTCCGTCTAGGCTCAAGAAAAAAGAAAGAGAAAATAAAGAGAAGAAAAATCAAATGGACGGCCACGTTTTCGACGTGCGAACGTGCAAGAAGTTATGAAAGTTTTCTTCGACAAAGAAGTTATGAACCGACGAACGCACGTTTTGGACGTGCTCTCGCATTTTGGACGTGCTCTGTCATGTGCTTTTTGTCGAAAATTGTGTGCTTGGTTTTTGGCTAAAAAGGGAGAGTATGGTATAATTGAGAATAGAAAGTCAGTAGAAATTAATATTATGTAAAGAGGTAGCTTATGGGATTACCGTGGTACCGTGTACACACTGTTGTTTTAAATGACCCAGGTCGTTTAATTGCAGTACACCTTATGCACACAGCATTAGTATCTGGTTGGGCAGGATCAATGGCTTTATACGAATTAGCAGTATTTGATCCATCAGATCCAGTACTTAACCCAATGTGGCGTCAAGGAATGTTCGTTCTTCCGTTCATGACACGTCTTGGAGTAACAAACTCTTGGGGTGGTTGGACTATTAGTGGAGAGAGCACATCTAATCCAGGTCTTTGGTCTTACGAAGGTGTAGCTGCATCGCACATTGTTCTTTCTGGACTTCTTTTCCTTGCTGCTATTTGGCACTGGGTTTTCTGGGATCTTGAGCTTTTCCGTGACCCACGAACTCAACAACCAGCTTTAGACCTTCCGAAGATTTTTGGAATTCACCTTTTCCTTTCAGGAGTTCTTTGTTTTGGTTTTGGGGCATTCCACGTGACTGGTCTTTTTGGGCCTGGTATTTGGGTGTCTGACCCTTACGGCCTCACTGGAGCAGTTGAGCCAGTTGCACCAGCTTGGGGAGCAGAAGGATTTGATCCTTACAACCCAGGTGGAATTGCTGCACACCACATTGCTGCAGGTATTGTAGGAATTCTTGCAGGTCTTTTCCACTTAAGTGTTCGTCCACCGCAGCGTCTTTACAAGGCATTACGTATGGGGAACGTAGAAACTGTTCTTTCAAGTTCAATTGCGGCTGTTTTCTGGGCAGCTTTCGTAGTTGGTGGAACAATGTGGTACGGATGTGCTGCAACTCCAATCGAACTTTTTGGTCCAACTCGTTACCAGTGGGATCAAGGATTCTTCCAACAAGAAATTGAGAAGCGTGTACAAACAAGCGTAGCTGGTGGAGCATCACTTTCTGATGCATACGCACGTATTCCAGAGAAACTTGCTTTCTACGATTACATTGGAAACAACCCTGCTAAGGGTGGACTTTTCCGTTCTGGACCAATGGATAACGGAGATGGTATTGCTGCAGGATGGTTAGGACACGCAACATTCACAGACAAGAACGGTCGTGAACTTTTCGTTCGTCGTATGCCAACTTTCTTTGAGACATTCCCTGTGATTCTTATTGATAGCAACGGAGTAGTTCGTGCAGACGTACCTTTCCGTCGTGCAGAATCTAAGTACTCTATTGAGCAAGTAGGAGTAAACGTAACTTTCTACGGTGGAGAACTTGATGGATTAACATTCACAGATCCAGCAACAGTGAAGAAATATGCACGTCGTGCACAACTTGGAGAAGTTTTCGAGTTTGACCGTGCAACACTTCAATCTGATGGAGTTTTCCGTAGTAGCCCACGTGCATGGTTTACTTTTGCACACGTAAGTTTCGCTCTTCTTTTCTTCTTTGGACACATTTGGCACGGAGCTCGTACAATCTTCCGTGACGTATTCGCTGGTATTGACCCAGATTTAGACGAGCAAGTTGAGTTTGGTGCATTCCAGAAACTTGGAGATGTAACAACTCGTCGTCAAGCTGTTTAATTACTAGGAGACATCTATTATGGAAGCTATTGTTTACACCTTTTTACTTGTAGGAACTCTTGGAATTATTTTCTTTGCAATCTTTTTCCGCGAGCCACCTCGTATTGCTAAATAAAGCAGCGAACCTGCGTCTAAACTAAACTAAGTCGTAAACGACGTTTCCAAGCAATTTTATTGCTTGCAAGTCTTTATGACTTTTCCAAGCAACCTTGGTTGCTTGTAAGTTTCAGACGTGCCTAGCTCGAAGCATGCTTACAAAGCTTGCCTTTTATCTTTCTGGGGGAGTTTTCCTCCAGAAAGATACACAAAAGCGTCAGGTCCAAAACCAGAAGAGCGATTGGACATGAAGAATGATAAAAAAAAAGAAAAAAAAATGCCCTAGGCACGTTTTGGACGTGCGAAAAAGACAAGGAAATTGGAAGCACCTTTGTACCCTGAAGAAAAAAAGGGATTGAACTTGTGCAGAAGTGTAAAAATCTTGTAAACTAGAGATAGTAGAAAAATGCGTAATATTTTATAATGATATTTTATAAAATATGATGAAAGAATTCATAACAATTAGGTAGATAGTATGACTATTGCTCTTGGAAAAGTAGACGAAAAGCGTGGTTGGTTCGACAACGTTGATGACTGGCTTAAGCGTGACCGTTTCGTTTTTGTCGGATGGTCTGGTATTTTATTATTCCCATGTGCTTATTTCGCAGTTGGTGGATGGCTTACTGGAACAACATTCGTTTCTTCATGGTACACACACGGATTAGCAAGTTCTTACCTTGAAGGGTGTAACTTCCTTACAGCTGCTGTATCAACGCCATCAAACGCTATGGCACACTCACTTCTTCTCCTTTGGGGACCAGAAGCACAGGGTGACTTCACACGTTGGTGTCAACTTGGTGGATTATGGGCTTTCGTAGCTCTTCACGGATCATTTGGATTAATCGGTTTCATGCTTCGTCAGTTTGAAATTGCTCGTGCTGTACAGATTCGTCCGTACAACGCAATTGCATTCTCTGCACCGATTGCTGTTTTCGTGTCAGTGTTCCTTATTTACCCACTTGGACAATCAGGATGGTTCTTTGCACCTTCATTTGGTGTAGCTGGAATTTTCCGTTTCATTCTTTTCTTCCAAGGCTTCCACAACTGGACACTTAACCCATTCCACATGATGGGTGTAGCTGGTGTACTTGGAGCAGCACTTCTTTGTGCTATTCACGGAGCAACAGTAGAGAACACTCTTTTCGAAGATGGAGACGGATCAAACACATTCCGTGCTTTCAACCCTACACAGGCTGAAGAGACTTACTCAATGGTAACTGCAAACCGTTTCTGGTCACAGATTTTCGGAGTTGCTTTCTCTAACAAGCGTTGGCTTCACTTCTTCATGCTTTTCGTTCCTGTGACAGGTTTATGGATGTCTGCACTTGGTGTAGTTGGGTTAGCACTTAACCTCCGTGCATACGACTTCGTTTCACAAGAGATTCGCGCAGCAGAAGATCCTGAGTTCGAGACATTCTACACGAAAAACATTCTTCTTAACGAAGGAATTCGTGCATGGATGGCAGCTCAAGATCAGCCTCATGAAAACCTTGTATTCCCTGAGGAGGTACTTCCACGTGGAAACGCTCTTTAATTCAACTCTTGTAGTAGGTGGTCGCGACCAAGAATCTACTGGATTCGCTTGGTGGGCTGGTAATGCTCGACTTATTAACCTCTCTGGTAAACTTTTAGGTGCACACGTTGCACACGCAGGTCTTATTGTCTTCTGGGCTGGTGCTATGAACCTTTTTGAGGTTGCGCACTTCGTTCCTGAGAAGCCAATGTACGAGCAAGGATTAATCCTTCTCCCACACTTAGCAACTCTTGGTTATGGTGTTGGACCTGGTGGAGAAGTTCTTGATACATTCCCTTACTTTGTTTCAGGAGTTCTTCACCTTATTTCTTCAGCTGTTTTAGGTTTTGGTGGTGTTTACCACTCAATTATTGGACCTGAAACTCTTGAAGAGTCATACCCATTCTTTGGATACCTCTGGAAAGACAAGAACAAAATGACAACAATTTTAGGAATTCACCTCGTAATTCTTGGACTTGGATGTTGGCTTCTTGTTTGGAAAGCTATGTACTTCGGTGGAGTGTATGACACTTGGGCACCAGGTGGTGGTGATGTACGTGTTATTAACTACCCAACTTACGACCCATCAGTAATCTTTGGCTACTTACTTAAATCACCTTTCGGTGGTGACGGTTGGATTATGTCTGTAGATAACATGGAAGACGTAATCGGTGGACACATTTGGGTTGGAACTACTTTAATCCTTGGTGGTTTCTGGCACATTTTCACGAAGCCATTCGCATGGGCACGTCGTGCTTTCGTTTGGTCTGGTGAAGCTTACCTTTCATACAGTCTTGCTGCTGTGTCTACTATGGCATTTATTGCTTCAGTATTCGTGTGGTTTAACAACACTGTTTACCCTTCTGAGTTCTTCGGGCCAACTGGACCGGAAGCTTCACAAGCACAAGCATTTACTTTCCTTGTTCGTGACCAGCGTTTAGGAGCAAACATTGCTTCAGCACAGGGACCAACTGGATTAGGTAAATACCTTATGCGTTCACCAACTGGAGAGATTATCTTCGGTGGAGAAACAATGCGTTTCTGGGACATGCGTGCTCCATGGGTAGAACCACTTCGTGGACCAAACGGTCTTGACTTATCTAAGCTTAAGAATGACATTCAGCCTTGGCAAGAGCGTCGTTCAGCTGAGTACATGACTCACGCACCGTTAGGATCTCTTAACTCTGTAGGTGGAGTAGCAACTGAGATTAACTCAACAAACTACGTAAACCCACGTAGTTGGCTTTCTACATCACACTACGTTTTAGGATTCTTCTTCTTCGTAGGACACCTTTGGCACGCTGGTCGTGCTCGTGCTGCTGCTGCTGGTTTCGAGAAAGGAATTGATCGTGACACAGAGCCAGTTCTTTCAATGCGTCCACTTGACTAAGAAAAACACAAGGCTTCTTTGGAAGTCTTGAATTTCTTAGACAAAATCAAGAAAACCATTTGAATCGGATTCATGAGTTTTTCATGAACTCCAAAAAATTCGTCTCCCTCTCTTTTCGAAGAGAGAGGGGACTTTTTCTAGAAAGTGCTAGAAAAATGATAAAAAAAAAGCCAATAAAAAAATCTTGTGAAGAATTCAAGAAAGATTATACATCTCTGCAGTCTTTTGCTACTATATGCACAAGGACGTGTAGCTTAGTTGGATAGAGTATCTGGCTACGAACTAGAAGGTCGGGGGTTCGAATCCCTCCTCGTCCGATTGTGTGTGTAAAGAGGTGTGGTGTTTGGCGTGCGTGGGTAAAGGTGCGTGCTGTGTGTTGTGTGTGTTGTTTTTTTTCGTTTTTAACGTAGGTAAAGACGTCTGTGGT
>Ga0222714_10000624_pt1 | contig 40605 bp, 66 predicted proteins | sample C33_3DmetaG_FD_165048 | JGI IMG/M metagenome (GOLD analysis project Ga0222714, IMG submission 165048) | Estuarine water microbial communities from San Francisco Bay, California, United States - C33_3D | ecosystem: Environmental > Aquatic > Marine > Unclassified | place: USA: California...
TTGGTTTACGTCCTCGTTTTGATTTAGGTTTTACAGGTTCAGTACCTAACGCATCAAACCAAGGAAAAATTTGCATTAGTTCATCTAACGAAACGCAAAATGTCTGTACATAATAATCATTTGGATTCATAACTTTTATTTCTTAATGCGGGAATATACGAACAATCTTTCAGGATTCCAAATCAATCCCACCAACCTTCAATTTTTCTTTCAAGAATTTTAAATAACAATTTACGAGCTTTCAAATGACGTTCAATACCTATAGCTAAACAAGTACCGTTGTTATTTTGAATGTAGCTTTTGTATTTAGGGTTAGCTATTACTTTCTTATGGGTGTTTGGATGTTGTTTAATATAGTTGAGTGATTCATCTTTAATAGGTTCAAATTCAAGTACCCCATTTACAATATGCATTTTTTCTACAATATAATCCTGATACTCCATTTGATAATAATCATCTTGGATTCGTTGAATTAGTTTTTCACAAATTCTAATATATCTAACATCATCTTCAACACCTTTATATCTATCATGTTTAACTAAATAATTAGCTGTGTTTTTTAATTTGAATTTTAATGCTTCAAAAATAAAATAATTATCCCAATCCCTATCTTTCCAAACAACAGGAAACCATTCCCAAAGATTTTTAATACCTTTAGCTATATCTCTATGAAGATATTTAAATTCCCACTTAAACCAACGGTACAATTTCCAGTACCACTCATTATATTCTTTACTCATATTGTTCCTGAAACTAAAATTGAACCATCACCTAAAATTTTATAATCAAATAAATGTTTTTTTAAAGCACTAGTAGCTAATGTTTTCATTTTAGTACTATTGCCAGTAATAATTTTACCTTGAAAACCTAGTACTCGATAGTCCCACATGATAGCCCATTCTTCAACTATCCATATAACATCCTCATGTTTTACTCCATGTAGATCTAATGTGATAATATCTTTTTCCATAACTTGATTGCTTTAATTAATCGTTTTCTAGTTGTTTTATTTTTTATTGATTTTCTGTGTCGTGGAGTTTTCATAGCGGTAATAAATACATACAATTGTATCACCAATATGAAATGCTTTACCTATTGAAACAACTACTTGACCATTTAGTGTTTTACCATAATAACGATAATCAGTCTGTAATGTATTTTCTTGACCTGGGGATGTGGACCATACTGAGTCAATAGTTGATATTATTTTTTCTTTATCAATTATTCTAGTTTCATCAGGTACTAAATCAGTAACAAAAAATCCTAATATTAACAAAGCTAAAAATGTTCCAACTCCAATAATTCCTTCTTTATTCATTATTTTTCAAATTTATGATGTTTATGTAAATATCTTAAGTCACCTAATGTTTCTACACCTTGAGCTGTATTATCAATAGGAATAACTGCCATTGAATCAGGTAATAATTCAACCAAATCATTCAACCAAATAATAGCTACCTCACCTTTTCCAATACCTCTACGACGAGCTACTTCTACTTGTTTATCTTTAACTTCAATAACAAATGTTGTACTCATAATTAATTACTTAAGGGTGCTTTAATTGCTGGATGTGGGTCATATCCTAACAAAATAAAATCATTCAAATTAATTTCATCTGCTTTACCTTTCAATGCGGCTCTAAAGTTATGACCTGAACTCATTTTCAATACAGGTAATTCTTTAGGTTCCCTATCCATTTGTTCCTTAGCTTGTTCCAAATGATTCAAGTACAAATGTGTATCGCCTAAATGACCAATTAAATTTTCAGGCACCATATTCACTTCACGAGCAATCATCTCAAGTAATAGACCGTATGAAGCAATATTAAACGGCAAACCTAGGAACACATCAACTGAACGTTGATTCCAAAGTAATGAAATTGCTCGTTTAGGAGTTCTATCACTAAATGCTTCTTCAGTAATAATAAAATTATCTAATTCTAGATCCCTATTTTTCATTACCCATTGTATTTTTTCTTCCAAACTCAACTCTCTTGTATAAACTTGAAATCCATAATGACAAGGTGGAAGAACCATATACTCAAGAGCATCTACATTCCAAGCTGAAACCATCAATCGTCTTGAATCAGGATTATTTTTTAATTGATGAATTAAATGTTTAATTTGATCAATTGTTCCACCTGCTAAATCATTTGATTCCCAAGCTCTCCATTGTGCTCCGTAAATAGGACCTAAATCACCCCATACATGAGCAAAATCACCATTGGTTTTAATTTGTTCAATAAACTTATCCATTGGTAATGGTTCACCCACACCTACTCTAGAATCCTTATATCTCTTATAAGCATCACCATTCCAAATATTACAACCATTATCAACTAAATACTTAATATTAGTATCACCCATCAAAAACCACATCAACTCAGTTGCCATTGTTTTAAATGCTACTTTTTTAGTAGTCAACAATGGAAAACCATTCCTCATATTATGATGAATTGTATAACCAAAAATTGATTTAGTACCAGTACTTGTTCTGTCTTTCTTTTCAACACCAAATTCAAGAATATCTTGTAGTAATGTTTGATATTGTATATCTAGATTATTCATAATTAATCTTCAACTTCTTCAATTTCATTAAGCCATTTTGAAGTTTTCTTTCGCTGTTGTTTTCTGAATTTATGATTCTTTTTCAAATCTTCAATCCATATTTTTAAAACAGCTAGTTTTTGTAAATTACTTGTTTTACTCATGTTTTTATTAAATATTAAAATTAGTGAAAATATAATTTGATAAATTATCTACAATTTGTTCATCCATAACTTTATTTCTAAAATCATCATAAACAATAACATCAACATAACCTAAATCTTCATCTTGTGTTACTTCTACTTGATAATGTTCATTGTGTGTTGTTAAGTCAAACCTTAACACAACTTCAGTTAATCTAGAGTGTTTAATATTTGTATCCATAAAATGTGTTATATATCCATCCCCAACAATTTTTTTTCATTCTTTGTATTTTAATATCAAATCTACGTTTAGCACATTGGATTACATATGTTTTAGGTTTTTCATCCAAAGATCTCATATAAGCCTTCAATGCTTTACCAAACTGTACCTTAAACATACTAAATAGAAACCAAAACAGTTTCTTTTGATCAAATGAGTCAAACACCCATTTTCCACCTTTGTAGTTGGCAATTTTTTTCAATTCACCACTACCTTCATAACCTGAAAACAACTCAATACAGCTTAACTGTGTTTTAAACACTAAATACTCTGTTTCACTTAAATTGTACATAAAATTCATAACTCTTTTTTTATCTTTTTATCTTAAATAATATAATTAATTCTTTTTAAAAAGCCAAGTGGGACTTAAAAGTCCCACCTAGCTGAAAGAAAGAAATAAAAAGTTTGTACTGCTGGCCGGGATCGAACCGGCACGAACCTTACGGCTCACAGGATTTTAAGTCCTGCGCGTCTACCTGTTCCGCCACAACAGCATATTTTTAAATATCATATATTGTAATACTCTTTTTTATACTTTCTTTTCTCAGTAAATTTAAAGTAACCAAATGATATGATAAAAACTAAAGCAAATAAAGTGTATTTAAGAACTTTAAAACACCATAAAATAAATAAAGCTAAACCACCTGCTAATAACCAACTATTTAACTCTTTACTCATTATAAATCTTTATTTTCCTTCTTATCTTATATTAATATAATAAATCTTTTTCCAAAATCCAAATCTTTTTAATCTTCTTTTATAGTTTCATATGAATAATGAACTGAATCTTTTTGTATTGTGAAATACAGATCAAAGTCTTTATCACAATCACGATTCTTACTAAAGTACATTAAACGTTGATTACTTTCTTTGGATCGCTCAATATGGCACATTGCATCAGTCATGTGTTTTAACCGGTTTGATCCAGCGAAATCACCCGCCTTAGTCATTTGTTGTATATTAATAAATGTGGTGTAACGTTTATTTTTATTTTCACCTTTTTTATTTCTATCTTGTAAAGACAAAAACCATGACTCAGCAGCGTTTTCAGTTATTTTATAATGATCTCTAACCATATCAATAACCTCAGCTATTGAATCTACAGCTACAATATCATAACCTTCATTAAACACATATTCAAGAGTTTCTTTAACTGTTTCAGCATAGTTTTTCAAAAATAATGTTTTAACACAAGAAAATTTAGGCAAACGCCTACAGTACTTATAATAACCAATTTCATCCATCTCACCTGAGATAAATAAACATTTATAACCTTGACGAGTAAAATTAGAAAGCATATCAAGTACAACTGTTGATTTACCACTACCAGGACCACCCACCATAACCATATTAGTACCAGGCATAATCCCACCTTCAGTACTTAATATAACATCAAGTTCTGATTTTGTTTGTATTGGTTTAAATAAAGAATCATTAAAATTAAGTTCATTACCACTAATTAGTTTAATACTAGTTGGATCAAATAATTTTGATTCTGTTTTTTTAGATGGTCTTCCTCTTTTAGTTTTATTCATAACTTTTATTTCTGTTGTTGTTTTAAAATATCAAAATACCAATCACGCTCATGAGGTCTGGGTTGAAATACAGGTTTATCAATTTCATGAAGATATACAGTTTTGAATTTATTTTGTTTTTTAGCTCTTTTATTTGATTCATAATAATATAATGGTCCTGTGTATTTTTGTGGTTTTGGTTCTCCATTTTCATAATATACAATTCTTCTAGGTCCATCCCAAGATCTAAATGCTCTACAAGTAACTCTATACCATTTGCCTTCTTTTTTAAGTTGAATTTGAGTTTCTTTTACAGTATTAAAATCGTACTTTAATTGGACAGTGTTACCTTTTTTCTCACTCATTTATTAAAATGGAAGTATTTCATCAATTGAAAATTCAACACGTTCCTCATCTTTATTTTTTCTAGGAACTGGTGGGTGTTCAAAATATTTTTCTAGCCAAGTTACAGGATATATTAAAACACGACCTGTATATCTAGAATTATTAATATGTTTTTCTCCAAATGGTATTTTTTGTAAGGATGCTTCTTTATATATTTCTTTTCCTAATGCGGGTCCAGCCGCTTTACCTAAAAAATTATACAATGACATAAAACTATCATTATAATAGGGACTTTCACTCCAATATGGTCTTTCTTTTATCATTTTATTTATTTTTAACTGCTTTAATATGTTTACAACCTTCCATTCTATTCTTTAATCTATAAAAACCTTGGCAATTACATGTCCAATAATTTTTAGATGGATCAAATTTAACTTTATACTCACCTAAACCTGAACCACTTTCTGCTGTGAATATTTCTTTTTTTACTTTTATTTCAGGTTTAATCCAGTTAATATCTTCTAATGTTGTAGCTGGGTGTACTTTTAACCAAATAGGAACAATATGTTTTTCACCCCTTATTGTTATAATAGAGGGGTTTAATGTATGTTCCACGTCATATTTAAAAGCACTTACACCACAACCTAAAACATCTTCTTCAGGTGTATATGAATAAGGAAGACTACCTTCAATTATTTCATCAACTACATTACCATCTTTATATGTTTTATAAATCCTTAATAACATCTTTTTTTCTTTCTTTTACTATAATAATATAATTAAGAATTTTTAGTTTTCAAAGTCTTTTGTTTTTTCTTACCTTCATGAGTCAATAAGTAAACATTCTCTCCTGTTTCAACATCAATATTTGCATAAATCAAACCTAATTCAATCATATTATCTAAATGGTATTTAACAACACATTCCCTGATAATATCTTCTATTTGTTCTTCATCAAGCATAGGTTCATCATGATCAATTACATTTTCAATAGCTTTGAACATAACACCTTCTTCAATCATTTCAAGAAATTTTTGTTCATTTTCAATTTCCTCATCTAAACAAAGTTGAGGTGCTACTGTTTCAAAAAAACTCATCATCTTTGAAACATAAATCTGTGCGTCTATTGGATAATTATTCATATTATTTCTTTATTTGGTTATACAATTCAATAACTTTATCTGATTCTTCATGAGTCAAACTATCAACTAGTTCTAACAAAATGTCTGTTGTTTCATGATCTGATTCTCCATACATGTCAATTTGTGCATTTGCTCTGAGTTGCAACTCAATAACTCTGTTTACTTTTTCAATGTTCATATCTTTTTATTTTTCTCTTTTACCTTAATAATATAATAAAAGATTTGTGGTACTCCAAGGAAAAATTAAAATAAATCTTTTAAATTATTATCCTGGTCCTTGAACGTATCATTAAATTTTCTAAGGTACTCATCCCTATCCAGAATCTTATTGGCCGCTTTTTCCAATGATTTATTTTTGTTAGGTTTTGGTTGTTTTTTATTTTTTTGTTTCATGTCCATAAATAAAGGGGCCTAGTTAAAAACTAGACCCCAATGTAAAAGATAAGAAATAAAAGATACTTTATTTTTTAGTTTTGGCAGCTGGTTTTTTTCCAGCTGGTTTTTTATTATAGCGTTTCCTTGGTGCAGGTTTTGGTTTAATAGTTTCTGGAATGAATGGTTGTTCTTCAACAACTGGTTCATCTGTGAGTGTTTCATTAGATGAAACTTGATCATTTTTTGAGAAGTAAAAATTGTAAATAAAATAAATTACAATTAAAGCTAGGCAGGTGATAACTAAGATATTCATGATTATTTTTTATTTAATATTTCTAATATAGATTTAATTTGACTACATTCTTCATACATCTCATTTTTAACAAATACATTCATACATCCATTTAATACAGTTGGATATTCTTCTTTGTCTATTGATAATTTATATGTTTCTTCTGTTTCACGACAATAAACAGAAAATATGTTTGCCTTTTTTCTATTTTTAGCTATTGCTATTTTAACACTACTAAATAATTCACTAACTACATCTAAGTCTTGATTAGAGAATTTTTTTACAAATTCTTCAAAAGAATCAACAATTATTTTTTTCATAGTTTGGTCCATTTATTTTTGTAGTTTATATTACTAGCAGCATACATAGCATAATCATTCCTAATAGGTTGACCACTATTGTAAGCACCACAAGCTAATTCCCAATCATTGTAAATTGAATGCCATTTATTAAGCATTTGCATACTAATCTTAACATTCAAATCTATATTAGTTTTTAATTCTTTTTCACTTAAACGATGTTTAACATATGGATGTGCCCAACGAGTAATAATCTGCATTGGTCCTACAGCACCAGCGTATGATTTTTGATATGGGTTATAATCAAAATCAAATGGTCCTTGGTAACGAGTTTCTAGATAAGCTACATTATAAGCTATATGTTTTGGAATATTGAAACTATCACTCCAGTGTTCAATTGATTCATACATCTGGAGTGAAATAGTTCCATTAGCTAAATCTAAGCGTTCTTCAAAATAATCTAGACGTTGATTAACATTATAATACATTAATCCAACAATACCTAGAATAATAATCAAATACCAGTGTTTCAATTTAGCAAACATAGTTGTTTTTATTTAGTTACTACAGGACTAGCAATTTTACTAGCATACATTTTAAAGATAATTCGTCCAATAGAATCACTATAGATAGTATAACTTCCTGTTTTACGATCCATCATAATTAATTTATCTTCTGAATCAATAGCAATTCTTACTTCCTTATTAAGGATAGTTTCATTAACAGCTTGTGGTTTCATTTTTAGTTCTTGGAAATAGTAACCTAAACCAAAACCAGCAATTAAAGTTGATGCTACAATAGTAACATTCATAAAGCGAGAAAATGCTGCTTTAAATTTTTCTTTGAACTCTTCTGTGATTAATTTTTTCATAACTTATTTCTTTTTATTTTGTTTCATTTGACTTTGCTCAGACTTAAGCTTAGCTTCATACATTGGATGGAATTTAGGTTTTTCATTTTGTAACCTTTCTTCTATTCGTTTTTGTCTTTGTTCTTCTTCAAGTTTATCCAATCTAGCTATTTGTTCAGCTAATGTTGGTTCTCTATATTTGTTAGATTCATCTGAACGATTAATACGTTCATTACGTTTCATTGCTCTTTCAAAAGCATCTTGACTACATATTTTTAATCCCATACTCTTTTTCTTTTACCTTATTAATATAATTATCCTTTTTTAAAAAACCAAACTTTTATCTATAAGAAATAAACTCAGAACCATCATTTGGAGTTTCATCATCCATTAACCCTAATTCTTTAAAATGTTCTATTTGCCATTCATCCAATTCCCAATTAACTTCATTCTTTTTAGCTGGGGTTATATAATCTTCAATTGCTTTTACTTGTTTATTGTTGAATACATCTCCAGCATATAAAAAATAACAATTATAACATAACATTTCTAAATTGTTTAAATTCCAATTTTTCTTATTTTTATCTTTAAAACTTAGTAATAAAGGTGTTTTTAAATCTGTTAAACGTTGCTCATGAAAATCACATTTATAACAATGTTCAACTAAATGTCCTTCTAATAATAATCTATTTTTAAGTTTATCAGGATTATATGAATCAATAGAAACTCTACCTTCAATCAAATCATTTAATAATGGTTCTTTACCTTTAGCAATTGTATGTTTGGCTATCCCTTTACCTGCCTGATTTTTATGAAGATCAAAAAGACTCAGTCCAGAATCCTCATCACGGAAAAGTTTCATCCATTTTTTTAAATGTTGATAAGAACAATGTAAATACCTAGCAGCAGCTTTAACTGATCTAGTTTTGATCATTGCTGTTTGGATTTCTTCTTTTGATAATGGTCTTGCTTTCATTTAGAATCAAATGTTTCAAGTTTAAATAATACATTCCAAAGATCCTCAGGTGTGTCTAATTCTACTTCATTTCCATTATCATCTATTAATGTATTTATTGATCCGTCTGGATTGATTTTTTCATATAAATAAAAATTAATTAATTCATATCCGTCTTTACCAAATGTGAATAATAAAAGTGCATCTATTACTTGATAAAACGCTTCATCATAACTTGAAGTGTCAAGTCGTAAGTCTGCGTTAACTAAACTACTTCTTGTATCTAACACTTGTATTCCATTTATAATAGCGTAGAACAATTCTTTTTTCTTTTCTAAAGTATTTTTTTTCTTTCGTTTAAAAGAAGTGTTTACTTTAAGTAATTCATCAATTGCTTTTTTTACTAAATTGTATTCTTGATCTTTCATAACTCTAATTCTTTAATTAATTTAACTATTTCAGAACATTGTTCATAACGTTCATCTTTTTTATAATACTCAATACATTGGTTTAATGCTTTTTTCCAATCTGATTTATTAATTTCTACTTGATATTCTGAATATGCTACTTTAAATAAAATAGCTGTTTTTGATCTATTTATAGCAGCGTCTCTAATAGCTTCAACAGTTTCAGAATATACTAAACTAATAAAATTATTACTTTTTAATAATAAGTCATGGTCAAGACCTTTACCAACAAAAGCTATATTGAGTGTGAAAGGTTGTCTTACAATCATGATATCTCATTTTTTATAAATATTAAATCTTTAGATATGTCATTAATATTTTTTATTTCAACTTTAATATTACCTAATTCAAATTCACCAGTATCATTTGTTTCTTGAATGATTTTATTTAATTGAGTTATAACTTTAAAATCATTTTGATTTATCTGTTTTAAATCTAAATTAATAATAATATCATAATCATCTATATTTTTTGGATTAATATCCCCTAAAAATTCTTCACCATTAAAAGGAATATAATTACTAACTATTGAACATTTTTTATAAACAGGAGTTAAAATAGGATGACCATACAAATCGTTTTCTATCCAACTACCCCATTTCTTAATATAGTATTTTCTTGCTTTTTCTTCAGCTATTTTAAAATAATCATCATTAACTCCTATTTTTTCATTCCATCTATGACCACGACATGTTAAGTGATAAACAAAAGCATCTCTAGATTGAATCAATTCATATCCTGCTAATATCCACCTTTGAAAAATATCTGAGTCTTCATATGGAAATGGGGCAAAATTCCAGTCATGACCTCCAATTGCTAAAAAATCTTTTTTATAAAGTAACCATGGTGCAAACATTCCTTTAGTAGTTTTATCAGGAAATTGACTTTGTAATTTTTGACAATGCAATTCAAAATCAGCTATATTTAATGAATCAAAGTCCATTCCAAAGTCCATAACTATTTTTTCATTACCTGGAGGATGCAATGGTGGTTCTATTCTAGTACCACATACTACAGTTCCGGGTTTTAAATGTTTTAACATATTTTCTATGTAGTTAGGACCAAGTATCATATCAGCATGAATAATACCTACAATATCATACATGGTGAAATCTATACCTTTATCATATAATATAGTATGACCTACTCTTTCATTAGATTTAAATATTCTTAATTTATTATCTGAGTTATATATTGTTTGCATCCAATCCCAAGTACCATCATTACTAGCATCATCATACATAATAATTTCTACATTTGGAGCATGTTTTTTAATACTATAATAAGCATTTTTTAAATGTCTAAGGTTATTATGAGATGGTATAATTAAGGAAATCATATTAACTTTAATTTTGGATTTTTTACTTCTATTTTGTTTACTTTTATTTTTATAGTACCAAATTCATACTCACTATCTTCTTCCACTTGGTCTATAATATCTTCTATATTTTTAATAATATAGTTAAGATTTTGTATATCTCCTAGCTTATTATCAAATTCTATAACAACATCATTATTTAATTCATTTACAAATTTAGAATGTAAATCAAATTTAGATATAGGTTGAAATGTTTCTATATAAGGAATAACATTGCAATCAACTATTAAATTATTAAAATATGGTTCTAAAGATACTAAACTAGTATCACAATTAATTATTTTAATACCAACGTCATATTTTTTATTAGGTTTAGGTTCACAAGGTCCATATTCTTGAAATACACCACCCCATTTTCTAATATATTCTAATAATGAAATTTGATTTTTTAATTGCCAATCTTGTGATTTATTATTTAAGTCTTTAGTTTCTTTAGCATGTTCAAATTGCCCTCCTCTACAAGTTAAATGATAAACTAAACTAGACCATACTTGTATAGTATCATAACCAGCTAATTTAAATCTTCTAAATAAATCAGCATCTTCAAATACTGATAAGAAAATAGGATCATGACCTAAATGATCATTCCTATTTATTAACCAAGGAGCAAAAGATGATTTAGTTAATTTATTTTCATTTTCTTTAGATGTTTTAACTACAAATTGATTAAACTCATCCCATTTAATTTCTTCAGGCCATAAACCAAAGTCCTGTACTATTTTTTCAGGTCCAGGAGGGTGTAATGGTGGTTCTATTCTAGTACTACATACAACTGATTGAGGTTTATAATGTTCAATTAAATACTTATCAGCATCAACACCTAATATCATATCAGCATGAAATGCTACTACTAAATCAAATTTAGCTTCTTTAAACATTAAATCATAAGCGTAACCAATTCCTTTACATTCTGATTCTGAGTTTAGAATATAACGGATTTTGTTTTCTTCTAACCATTCAACTGTACCATCATTATCTTGGTCTACAAATACTAATATCTCATTTGTTGTATAATGAGAGTTTATCTCAATAGAAGGTATACATGTTTTTAAATACCTTAAATTGTTTTTACTGGGTATACAAAATGTTATCATTTGAATAAATGTTTATATTTTTCCTTATTATTTTTTATATATTGAGGTAAGTTATCTTCATTAAGAGTTAACTTATAATTTCGTCCATGAAAATAAGAACTTATAACTTCAATATTATTTTTTAATTTATTTTCTATATCATTTTTAACAACATCATTATTAAATTCTTGATGTCCATAAGATTCTATTTTTAATTTAATCATGTCAGGACCACCCATGAAAGTAAAATGCCAACCACCATTATCAATATATTTGTATGGAGTTCTAGCTGGGTTACGTAAATGATTAGTACTAGAGTTTTTAATATTTTTATATTTTGTTAATGTTACTCCAGCCCATGGTTCATTTGATTCAAGGTTCATATATCCACTATATACTATTTGTCTAAGTTTATACACAGTAGAGTCTTCTAAACTATAATTTAATTCTGGGTTCCATATTTCATCTAAATCACTAATAAAGCAAATGTCATCATCATTTAATCCTTGTAATGGTATTCTAATACATTCTTTTTGATAAAATTCTTTTAACCAATGTAATTCTCCTGGAGGTACATTAGTAGTAGTTAAAGCATGATGAATAATATTTTCTTCTAGTTTAGTAATATTTGGTTTATTTAGTCTAGATCTTAGTTCAGGCCAGCTAATTACAGGGTCTTGAATAACATAATGAATAATTTTATGTTCCCATTCTTTAAATCTATCTTTATTTTCTTGGTAAAATAAAGGTTTTGGATTTCCTGAGAATGTTTCTATACATTCAATTATTACAAATTTATCTACTTTGTCATTTAACATTTGGAGTCTGATTTCTAATAAATCTAACTCATTAAAAAAGGTGAAAATATCGTATACCATTATTTATTATAAATTTGAGGATTGTTTGACATATATAACTGTAAATCTCTTTTACATTCATCATAAGAAAATAAAATACCATCACGATCTTGATAGAACCAGTCTTCATATAAGTTATAATTACAAGTCCAATAACCATTAGAAACATTATGTCTACCCCAATATTTAGGCGCTATAACCATTCTAGCATTTCCTGTAACTGTTGGCCATATAGCGAAACTTGAATTTGATAATATTAAATACTTAGCATTTTTTATTACTGAATAGTCTCTACCAACATCAAAATGAAAAATATTATCAGACAATTCAGGTAATACTCTTTTAGCTTCATCTGGGTTCTCTGTAATTACAACAAAAGTAAAATCTGGGTTGATTTTTAACATATTGTATATAGCTTGAACCCAATAATTTCTTGTTAAGTACATAGCTTGACAATCTGGTCCAGAATAGTCTCTATAGTTTAACACACAAATATCATCACTTGAAAAATCATAAACTTCAAATTCTGGTTTTACCTTAAGCCAGTTTTTTAAGTCATTTTTTCTATGACGAAAATAACCTTCACCCTGCATAACACCATCAATTTTTGTATTATCAGTAATGTTTATAAGATTATAATCTATATCTCTAACATCACACCCTAAAACTCTATCATGTTGACTAGCATTTGTTTTTAATCTTAATTCTTTTTCAACATAATGATTTGTAATTCCTTGAACTGGTTTTCCAAGATCAAGGTCCATAAAATATAACCCATGATCATTAAATCTTCTATCTCCTAAATTTTCTAATCCAGTAAAACCAAAATCATATCCTTTATCAGCAGCTATAACTCTTGTAGTTACATAACATGCTAATTGGTTTCCTAAACCCTGGCCATAATAAAACTCTGTAGCTATCATATATTTTTATTTTATTTTTTCTAGTAAACATCTGCCTTCTAAATCTTCTATACATCTTATAGTATGTTTAGGAAGGTATTTTTTAATATATTCTTTAGTTGGGATATTATAATAATCATGAAATTCTACTTCAATCCATTTTACTGTTTTCAAAAATGTAGAATTTTCAATTACATTATATTCTCCCCCTTCTATATCTAATTTAATAAGATCAACTTTAGGAAATTTTAATTCTTCTAAAGTAGCCACTTCAACTTCTATACCAGGTATACTTGAGTCAGGTACTAATCTAAATCCACCAATATTATCATCAACAGAATATATTTTTGGACTAACTAAATTATAACCAATTGCTTTTTGAAAAAATAATACTTTTTGTTTTTTAACATTATTTTGCAAAAATATAAAATTATCTTCTTGTGGTTCAATAAGATAAGCTTTTTTAAGTGTATCTATTTTTTCAAAAAGTACATTACAAAACTCTCCAACATTAGCACCTATATCTATATAAGATTTAATTTTATCTTGTTTTAAAATTTCTATTACATCCTTATAATACTGATAGGTTTCTAATTCTGATCTAGTATATAACATGTGTGATTCTCTACTTGATGGCATTTTAATTGTATTTTTTATTTATATATTCAAATTCATTATTTTTAACTTGTTGAGTAGCAATTGTGTTACTCACTTGATTGTTATGTTCTCTATTCACAACTGTAATAAAATTACAAATTGATGGTAAACCAAATTTATCATATAAACGTTTATAGTATTCTACATCCATGAGCCAAAATAAATTTTCATCAAACAAAATTAAATCATCTTTATACATCATTAAAACACTTGGTGAGCTAATAGTATTTTCACCATAATGAATGTTATCATGATATTTTGGATAAAATGGATTATATAATTTTAAATCATCTTTAGAGTGACAACAAGCTGTAACTAACCAATGATTATGATTACCCGCTAAATGTACTAACATAGTTTCAAGACTTTTATTATCATAAAGAAAATCATCTTGAAATAATATTTTTATAACATCACCTGATGATTGTTTCATAGCAGTATTGATGTTACATGAAGAAACACCTCTACCATAATCATTATAAAAATGTTTTATATCAAATTTAGATTGATATTTTTTACAAACATTTTCAATTAATGGAGTAGTACTATGATCAGATATTATAACTTCAAAATTTTGGTAAGTTTGTTTTTCCAATACTGATAATGAATGGTCTAGATAATTAGCTCCAAAACCTTTCATCTCATATGTTGGTATACAAATACTAACTTTCATTTTTATTTTCTAGCAAACCATACTCCCATTTGAGGAGCATGTACAAAACCAAATTTCCCTTCAGCTACAATATTAAATCCCCACTCTTTTATTTTATTCATAATATTTTCTCTAATATCTTCAGTGTGATATTCAATAGCTAATTCAGTAATGGATTCCATATCCTCATTATTTAAATTATATAAAACTGTTTCATAAGCTTCAATATCACATTTTAAAGCTGTAGCTTGGATTTCATTTAAAAGACTTTTAACTGTATCAGTATTATCAATAAACATAGCTCTAGCTTCTAAATTTTCTATGTTTAAATCATTAAAATAATCTACTTCTGATTGTCTAGTATCAATAGCTAATACTTTTAAAGCTCCTTGTTGTAAAAAATAAGTTGGACTATGATGTTCAACTTGGTGTGTATCATGTCTACCACATCCTAAATCTAATACTACTTTTCCTTTAGGATGAAAATGTAACCAATGATGTTCTGAATTTTCTGAGGCAATACTGTGTTGTTCCATTTTATTTTTAAATTAGTTTTGATAAATCTGTTTTCATGTTTTCTGTAACTTCATAATTACACATCCAAATAGTATATAAAGCTCTTTCAATTAAATGACTTTCTCCAGATAATTGAGTATGTTCAACAAATAATCTTAAATTTTTATAAAAAACTTTATCATATTTGTATATATGTTCTTTTGGTACTACAAAATTTCCACCTGGAGGAAATCTAACATATTTTGGTAATACTGGATCTGTAAAACAGTATAACATAAAGTCATTATATGTTTGAAAGTATTTAATTGGATGTTTTGGATTGTTTAAATACCAACTATTATTTATTTCTAACCACCCACCATCACTAGAGAACATAGCTATTCCTGCTTGTAAACTTGGTTGATTTGGATCATGAGCTTTCCAATCTTCAATAGGGGTAAAACATTTTAATTTAACTAATTGTCTAAACTTTTCTTCAGATACATGTCTAGGAAAAGTATTACCTTTACAAAATACAATTATGTTAGGTAAATCATCATAATGATCAATAATGTAAGTTAGATAATCATATATGTTATAACCATTTATTGAAGATTTAACAATGTTATAATTAGGATATTTTTTATAAAGATCTACAACTTCAAAAGGATAAGAAGCATTTTCTAATAAACTAGCGTCCCAAGTTTTATCATATATAATATGATTAGGATAATCTTTAACCCAATCTAAATTATTATTATAATTTGATATACAAAAAAAGTTTAAATCACTATCCATTCTTTACAATATAAATCATTAGTATCATGAAAATAATAGGCTGGTCCAAACCATTGTTTAGGTGCTACAACTAACTTATTTTTATTTTTATTTAGATAAGCAGCCCACCAACTAAATGAACTATTTGCTATTATATTATGATTGCACATTGACATTAAACACATATCAATATACGGATCAACATTATTAATATAATGAATATTTTCTTGTTCTCCAAATAATTCTTTACAATAATTTACATCATCAGAAAAAATGATAAAATGATATTCTTTATCACTAAATAATTTAATAGCATTTGAATAATATTCTGGGGAGCATATTGGATGGAAATTTTCTAATCCTTTATAATCACCTATTCTTAAATGTATAGATACAGTTTCTGTAGTTAATTTAGGAAATAATTTATTAGCCTCACTTTGTATATCTAGTTTGAAAGTAAATAATTCTAGTATTTCTTCTTTAACATGTTCAAAATATTTTTCTGTTTGATAATATCCTTTTAAATCAGCATTATCAGGTATAGAAAAAAATTGTTCATTAAAATGAAAATGAGGTTCTTGAACTTCATATTCAAGACTTGGGAATATATTTTCTTTAGATCTTAATATATCTTTTTTTAAAGTAAAAACTTTAGGTAAATCAAAAGTACAATATCTTGTTACTCCATCTTTAAATTCTTCATATTGTCCCTCAATCATATTCTCCATAGGAAAAGTAACATCATAATTTAGTTTTCTAGCTATACCATATGTCCCAGCAAATTGAAACATTTGGTTTCCTAATCTACCAAAAAGTCCTATTTTACTGTATGTTATCATACAAATTATTTTGTTTCTCTTGTTTCTCTATAGTTTTTATATGCTTTAAAGCTACTATTTCATTATCAGGAAGTGGAGCTAAAGACTTATAACCAATTAATACTTCATGTACTTTATTTTTCCATTGTATTTCAGGAATATTTTTACAAATTCTAAACTGATAATCAGGGAAATTTATCCAACCTTTTTCATTTACTCTCCATCCCCATTTATCAATATGTTGTTGAGTTAAACCCTCAACTATATTAACTCTAGGTACTAACATAACTTCTACTTTATCTTGATTTAATTCAATAATTTCTCTAATTAAATGAATTTGATCTTGACTAATTTCCTCATCAGCATCTAAAAAGAAAATCCAATCTTTTGAACAACGTTTTTTAATACTATTTTTAAAAGTAGCAAAGTCTCCATTTAAATCACTAAATACTTTTATTGCTGGGATTATTATTTTTCTTCGTCTAGATATTACTGGGTTATAGAATCCTTCAAAATCAGATATTATTTTTAAAACTTTATCTGTTGTATTACTACTATCAACTTGAATTATTATTTCATCATTTTCAATAGTACAAGTTTCTAATTGTTTTAATAATCTACTTAATTCATATGCTTCATCACATACAGTAATAGCAAAACTAATATTAATCATAATTTAATTATCAAATAACCCTAAATAATCACAAGCACTAATAAAGTCATTTTCAAAATGTTTCATAGTAGATGGATCTGATTTATATTTAGCTCCTTTATTAATAGCTTCTTTTTGTTCTTCTTTACTAAGTTTTCTAACTTTAATAACTGACCATTTCCAATCATCTTTACTAGTACCATTAATAAATACTGTTCCTTTATCATGCATATTAAATGTCATAGGATACCAAATTCTTTTTTCTTTATCAATATGTTTAATATCTTTATACAATTCAGGCATTGTTAACTCATACTCAAAAGGATCAAATTCACCCTCAATCATAAGGTCATTAGTATGAAAACCACAACCCATACAATTATATGAATTTTTAGTCTCATTAATAGGTAATGAGTAACAAGCATCTGATCCACATTTGGGACATACTATTAAATCATCTTTTATCATATTTTCTTTAATTTAGGTAATTCAACTTTTTTCAATTGAGGTAATTTTAGTTCAATTTGTTTAGGTAACTCAGAAACATTTTTATCAAGTATATGTTTTAATTTTTCTACCATCTTTTCAAATGAAAATTCATTTTTAGACTTAAAAGCCTGACGTTTAGCTAATTCAGAATATTTTTTATAATTTAAAAAAACATCATTTAAAGCTCTATTTACTTGAACAATATCTGGGGCAAACCATAATCCTTCTTTTAATATAATTCCTTGAACATATGCACTTGGGTGAGTTGGTCTTAATTCACCTCCAACAGATAATACAAATTCTGGATTTAAAAAGTCCATATGACCTGACCATCCTGATATGATTATAGGTTTTTTAAGAGTACTAAATTCAAGTAATGGACGACCAAAACCTTCACCTTTAGTTAATGATATCATAGCTTTAATTGAAGGGTGATTATACAAATAATTCATTTCTTCTTCAGATATATCACCATGGATTAGATAGATATTAGGTAAGTCTCCTTTAATTGTTTTTCTTACATTATCTATTCGTTTTAAAATTTCATTTCTATCTAACACTGAACTTCCTGCTCCACTTACTTTTAATACTAAAGCTGGTTTGTTCTTTTTATTTTTAAATGTTTCTAAAAATGTTTTTATTAATAAACCTACATTCTTTCTGTCTTCACCTATTTCACCTTGTAACCAATGTCCAACAAATAAATAACAAAATGTCTCTTCAATACTATCTAAAACTTCAACTATAGGACATTCAGGTAATTCATCATCAGGAATTTCAAAATATTTATTTAAATCAACTCCTTCAAATAATACATCAATGGGTTTTTCAAGTTTGATTAGTCTAACAATTTGACCAGCTTCATTATTTTGTTCAAAATTAATTTCTTCAAATACTTTTTTAGCATGTTCAGAAGAGACTAAAGTTAAATCCATTCTATTAACTCCATCAATCCAATTAGGATCACAAACTGTTGTTTCAATACCTGCTGTAACTCCTATACTATATTTACCAATATGTTGAAATTCATTAGGTACTGTTATTTGAAACCAAACATCAGGATGTCTAGATAATTGAGTTGTTAAGGCAGGTAAAAGATATGGTTGTAAAAATCCCCACTCCTCAATATGGTCCTCAATATAATTCCAAGGTGTATTACCCCAACGTTGAGGGATAATTTGAATATCCCAATCATTTTCTTTTGATTCAATAAGAGCTTTAACAAAATCTCTAGCTCTAGCTCCGTAACCTGAATATGTGTCTATAGGACAACTAACTACACAATATTGTTTCATATTAATATATTAATTTATGTTTAATTTTTTCTTTTTTTAAATCTTCAATTTTGATAAATTCTAAAGTAGGACGAGGTTCAAATTTTTCAAAACATTCATCCATGTGTTTAATTACATTATCTGACATAGCTTTAGCTGTCATCATAGATTCTTCACTTCTAACCCATTCCATACCTTTTAAACCTTTTTCTTCTCTTTCTTCAGGATTTAAATTATAAACATTTTCAATAGCTTTAGCTATATCTCTAAAATCACATCTATCATCCCAAATATAAGGTGTTGGTATTGAACCAACTAAAGACATATTATTAGGAAATACTGGTTCTACCCATTCACCATGTTCTTTGTAAGTACCAAAATGATTTGAGCAAAACTCATCATCAAATTCCATCCATTTCCCATCACGAACAAATCTCATTTGATCCTGCATACCACCAGTAACATTACCTATAATCATTGTTCCAGCCATCATACTTTCAGTTAATGATAATCCCCAACCTTCATTTGAAGAAATTAAACAAGTAACATCAGCTATGTTATATAAATAATTTAATTGTTCAGTTGATAACATTTTATCATATATCATAACATTAACATAATCATCACAAATGTAATCATAAACTGCTTCTAAGTCTGTACCATTTTCATCTCTAACTTGAGTATGTAAAACCAAAATACATTCTTTAGATTTTTCAGGTCCAATATTATCACAAAATACTTTATAACCAGCTATTAAATCAGGAACTGATTTTCTTCTAATATTACGAGCATTATAAAAAACTACATACTTATATGTTTTATTACCAAATAATTCTTTTTTATATAATAATAAGTCTTTAAATTTTTCATGATTAGCATCAATTTTAAAGAATCGTTCATGATTAATACCATGAGGTACATAACCAATAACTTTATTTTTAGCTTTATCACCTAAAACAAGTTTGTTAATATTAACAGTTTGTTTTGAAATACCCATTAAACAATCACATGATTCATAATATGATTCATTATATTTAGGTGCTGGGTAATTATCCCAAATGTTTAAATACATGATTGGAATTTTTTTCCTTATTTCATTTTCTATTTGAAATAACCAAACCCAATATCTAGGGTCAGTAAATAACAAAATAGCATCAATTTTTTCATGTTTAATAATTTGCCTAATTAAATCAGGATTACCATAACCACTAATAGGCATTACTTGAACATCAGCATCTTCAATCCCATTTAACTCATTTGTAGCTGGAGATAAATCAAATCGTTGACCTTGTTCTGGGTGATTAATAGCACCTCCTAAATTAACCCAATTGTAATGATGAGCTGTTCCTATAACAAACTCTTTACCCATTGTAGCGATTCCTGAATGTAATCTAATATCATCACATAATAGGAGAATACGTTTTCTCTGTTCTTTTGGAATATAACCTTGTTTACTCATAAATTTTTAATTAAATACTTCCTGTGGGTTTTGTAAAAATTGTTAAATCTTTTCTAAACTTAACATCATTGACATATAAATGCATACAACGATCTACTAATTTTTGAAGAGAAAATTTTGTTTTAACACATTCTACTTTAAAGTCGTTAAATAATTTTTCATCGACCTTGACAGATGTTAACTGTTGATTGTTTTTCATAACTTATATCTACTTATGTACGTATATAAATATATAACTTTTAGCTAAAAAACTGCTTTTGTTCAATATTTTTGTTACAAAGGTTTGATAGATTGTTATAAGGACACCAACGACAAGTATCTTTAGATACTATTTTTGGATAATCTTTTTGTACAAAAGTTCCATCACTATTAAAACATTCATCTAAAAATGATTGAAATGAAGTATTAGCTTTTTTCATTTTAATTTTACCAGCGGCGGGTTTAAATTCTTGAACTCTACCAATAACAAAATCTTCACTATCCCATATTTTTCTTCTAACTACTAAAAATTCAACTTCAACTTTATCAATATCAATTTTATATAAGTCAGAAAAATATTGTTTATAAAGTAAAATTTGATTGATTTTAATATCATCTTTTTTTTCTTTAGCTGACCAACCTCTAGTAGATGTTTTAATATCAAATATATAATATCTATCATATTTTTCATCATACAAGATAAAATCAATAAAACCTTTCATATACATGTTTTGTTTATTAGGAATAGGTTCAATAATAGGTACTTCAATACCAATTAGTTTCCATTGTCTAATTCCTAAATACTTGGCTCTATTTTTCTTAAAATATGATAGAATAGCTATTCCATCCTCATAAAATTCTTTCATCTCACCTGGAGATGAGAAATGTGTTTTTTTATTTCTGTCTAGTTCAGATTTATAATTTTCAGTAAATCTTTCTTTAAAGAATAATTCAATATCAAATTCATCAGCTTTTTTACCAGAAACATTATATATCATATCAATATATTTCTGCATTGCTTCATGCATTGATGTTCCAAATACTGTATGAATTGTAGGTGTATAAACTGCTTCACCTTTAACATAGTTTAAATACCATTGATAAGGACATTTTCTCCAAATTGAATACTGAGAATATGACACAGTTTTATCAATTGCATAATTTATCTCATGTAATTTTATTTTATTTACTGGATTTTTAAATTTAGCCATTATTTTTTTCCTTTTAACATTTGGATTGTTTTTTCCAAATATAAAGCTAAATCCATTGCTTCTTCTTTAGCATGTTGTAAATATTCTAATACTGATAAATCTGTCCTGTCTAATGTTTGACCATATTTTTCTTTACCCATTTGTGCTCTTTTAATATGTTCATCAATAACTGAGTCAACAATAGAGTCTGTTTTTATAATAGTACGAGATTCAATATCTCTTCTAACACCATAAATTTCACTATTTTTTGTCATTTTTCTTTTTTTTATTATAACCGTAAATTTCATTTAATATAACATCAATTTCTTGTTTTTCCAAGATATTTAAATAATCTTTAATTTCACGGGTTGAACATTGAAAATATTTAGCTAATGTTTCAATTTGTTCTGTATCATATTTAAGATTTGATTTTATATATTTACTCCAAGTTTTCTTTTTAGGTATAACATCTTTATAGAAATCATAAAGTTTATCATTAGGCATAGGATAAGTTTGAGCCATTCCAACAATTGGAATATATTCTTTAGTCATACTTAAAACCCTATTAACTATAAAAGGATTAAAAGCAGACTGATCAGTTTCAGTAAAACTATCCCATTCACGCTTTTCAAACGTGATCATATTAACCCAGTCAAATACTGTCATTAATCCTGTTTCTTTAACTCAGATGGAATAAATTCCTCATTTACATGTTGACATTTGCTACAAGAAAATACTGGAATTGGAATAATTCCATCTTGAGTTTGTCCAGTTAAAAACTTAGACACTTTACGTAACAACAATCCTTCTACAAAAACTGTGTTGCCACATTCGTCACATGCTACAGGAATTGTTTTATCCAATGTAACATTTACATTTACTTGATTATTTTTCATTTTTTGTTTGTTTATGTTCTTTCCAATCTAAATAAAAACCAATTGCAACTAATAAATTCATTCCAACTGATGCCCATAATTCCATTATATCTTCATAAATATTCATTGTTAGATGAACATGACCTACCATCCAAAATGGAACTGATAAATTACTTGATACCCATCTAATAAAATACATTATAAAGGTCATGATAATAATTTAGCAACAGTTGACATAAAATTAATTTCTTTATCTACAGCTGATATAGCCTGATATTGACCTTCAGCAATTATAATTATATCAGAAGCTGCTTTTGTATTATCATAAAGTGCTCTATATAACTCAGTAAAATCTCTTAAATTAGAATCAGCTATAATTTGTCTAATTTTAGTAAATGAGTCTTTAGAGCGTTTATTTAATTCATCAATAATTTCTTTTGATGGGTTTGCTTTTTGTAAATTACCATCTGTAATAGAGTTATTCTTAACTGATGACTGAAGTGAATTAATAATTCTCCTAATATCAGGGTAAAAATTACTTATATATTTAGCAACATCTTCTTTAATATAAGATATATTTTCTTGATCAAGAATGTTAATTACATGTTTATATATTTGTGGTTTAGATGGTGTTTCTAAACGGTATAAAGCGAGTCTAGATTGAAGTGGCTCAATTATACGTTCAATATAATTACATGTGAATATAAACCTTGTATTGAGTGAAAATGTCTCAATTACATTACGTAATGCGGCTTGAGCATTAATAGTTAAGAAATCAGCTTCATCTAATACTACAATCTTAATAGGTTGAAATGAAGCAGCTGAGGCATATGTTTTTATTTTTTCTCTAATTGTATCAATACCATTTTCATCTGAACAATTAATATAAATAAAATCACATTTTAAATTAACAGTTAATAACTTAGCAGCTGTTGTTTTACCAACCCCAGCTGTTCCATATAGTAATAAGTTAGGAAAGTCATTTTTTTCTATCCATTCTTTAACTCCAGCTATAAAATCATCATTGCCTAAATAAGTATCTAAAACAGTTGGTCTATATTTTTCAACCCAAAGTGAATGTTTTTTCATAATTAAAATATAATAAATAAAATAGCAATAGCAAAACCTATTATTGATGAAATTAAAACAATATTTTTAATATTATTTGAGGTATTTAAACTATCATATGATGGATATTTACTAGGTGAATAACCTAGTTCTATTAATTGTTTATCAAGCTTATCAATTTCAGTAGCCCAATATTCATAATTTCTTTTACTTTGTTTTTTGTTTAATTCTCTATCAAAAGTATTAACAATAACTTGTTCTTTCATTAATTTAATACAAATATCTCTTTCACGATTTAAATCTTCAATTTGTTCTTTTCTTTTATAAATAAGATCAAATTTCTTATAAATTTCATTTTTAGATACATTTTTCCACTCTGGATAAGTGGTACGAACTAATGTTTCAAATTTCTCAAAGTAATAAGAACGATTTTGGTGATGAGTAGCTAACTCAATCATTTCCTTTGTTAATTTTAACTTCATATAAACCTTTATTTTAGTGGACCCTGTAGGGTTTGAACCTACGACCCCCAGATTATGAGTCTGACGCTCTGACCAACTGAGCTAAGGGTCCATAAATCAAATAAGGAAAAATTAAATTTTCACTGAAAAGGTTTAAGATTTAAGTTTTCCAATTTTAAGCTTTCACGTTTAAATTTTAAGGCGAGCTATCAAAATCAAAATCTTAGTATCATGTTCATGAAGTAAAGCGATATGTGGTCGCCATTGTCCTAAATTAAAAATTTAATCTAGGTGCTACTAGCTTAATCTTCCCTTTATTTGATTATATCTTTGTTAAAGCATTAAATGCTTCAATTTCTTCTTGAAGGGCGTCAATTTTTTCTTCCCAATTACTTATTACTTGATCTTTTTGAATTTGATCCATCCAACATGAATATTCACTTTTTTCTTCACTATAGCCTCTTCTAAATAATCCTTTTTTAGTATCAACTTTTTTCATACGTGAAACTAAATTTTTAAGTTCTCCTAGTTCAAAAATTTTATGAGCAATTGGTTGGTTAGCAATTTGAATTTTAGTTTTCAAATTAACTAATTCTTGAGTAGTTGATAACCAACTATTATACATTATTTGTGGATCATATGTTTGTTCTTGATCTGTTTCAAATGAGTTACTATTAGAAAAACGAGAGTAAAACTCATCAGCTTTTTTAATTAACTTTTTCTTTTGTTTGAGTGCTTTTGTCAAATTCATATTTTTTCTTTTATAACAATATTAATATAATAAATCTTTTTTAGAGAGCCAAATTTTTTAAAAAAATAGTAGATATTCTTTAACAGTTAATTATCCTTTTATAACCTCCTTAGTTTTGTTAGATTGAAGTTTATCAATACGAGAGTCTATATATGATGTAATATCTCGTTTTTCTTCTTCAATTGATCTAAATATTTGTTCTTCAACACTACTCACTCGTTGATGAATTTCATTTGAGTTTTCTGATATAGATCGATGAATATGATCAAATTCTCTATACATAGAGTTTTCTAAATTCTCGACTTTTTTAGTCTGTTTGTAAATCTTAACTAAACCTAAAACTACTACTACAGCTACAGCCATACCAATAATTGTAAGCATACCTAAAATAAATGATGTAATTTCCATAATTTTTTCTCCTTTTTAATTTTTAAATTGTTTTAAATAAGTCAAAGAACATCTACTATTTTGTGATTCCGACAGGATTCGAACCTGTGACCTACAGCTTAGAAGGCTGTTGCTCTATCCAGCTGAGCTACAAAATCAATTTGTACTCGGTAGGGGAGTTGAACCCCTCTTACCAGGATGAAAACCTGGTGTCCTAACCGATAGACGAACCGAGCAAGTTGTAGGATATCGCTTAACCTACGATGATTGTACCTTTCATCTTTTACCCCATAAGGGATGATTTTTTTGTTACCCCTGATAGATTCGAACTACCATTAACTGGACCAAAACCAGTTGTCCTGCCGTTAGACGAAAGGGTAATGTGCGGAAGATGTAGGATTCGAACCTACGGAACCTCTCGGTTCAACAGTTTTCAAGACTGCCGCGATCGACCACTCTGCCAATCTTCCGTATAGTGGAGCGTCACTTATTTCTAAGTTATCCACTTCGGTTACGTTATCTTTCGATAAGAGGCTTTACCGAGCCCAAGGTAGTCAGGACAGGATTCAAACCTGTATACATGGATATGGTATCTACGGTGGATTACCCGCCTCACCTCACCACTTATCCTTGCGTCTACCACGTCAGGGAAACCCCTAACCTTCCGCCACCTGACTATAAAAAACCCTAGCAGTTTCTGTTGATCAGACAGTCTTACTAGGGATGTCAATTTAGCTTATGCCTTGGGCTATTCACTTATTTGACAACAAGACCACAGCTAGTGAGCAGTTCTGATGGTATGCTTCGTGGTACTTTGTTGCGGACGACAGACTCGAACTATCAACCCTGGGTTATGAGCCCAATGTGTTACCATTACACCAATCCGCTATATAGGTGGTGAATAATTTGCGATTATTCATTTCTACTTCTGAATATGCTGATTAAGTTAACATCACAGCAGGAATTTCATTTTCGTCTAACTACCACCTTGGAGCCACCTGCCGGACTCGAACCAGCGACCATCTGATTACAAATCAGAAGCTCTACCAACTGAGCTAAGGGGGCTTGTAAAAGAATTATTTATTTAATTCTTTAATACCTGTAAGAACTGAATCAGAACGAAGTTCTACTTGATGAGCCAATGAATCAACACTCATTGAATCAGTACAAGTTGAATCAGTACAAACTGAATCTTTAGATGAAGTTGAGGTTTCGTTTGAGCAAGAAGCCAAAGTAACCAATGTAGCGATAAATAATACTTTTTTCATTTTTAATTTTCTCTTATTTATAATAATATAATAAAAGAAATTTAAAAAACCAAATTTTTTAAAGATTTTTTAACATTTTCTTTTTTCTATATGATGATAGATAATTATTTTCAATTATAGTTTGTCTTTGAGAATTTATTCTATCTATTTCTTCTTGAGATAAACCTGTATCTTTAGCTTCTTCAGTGTCTATAAAACCATCATTGTTATCATCATATTTATCTAATATTTCTTCATCAGTTAAATTAGCTCTAATCATATCATTTATAACTTGGTTAGATATTTCTAATCTAGCATCATGATCATCTTTAATTATTTCTTCAATAGCTTCTTTTTGTTCTTCTTCTGTTAAATCACTATTAATTATTTCTTGATACTTTTCAGATGTTTGTTTTATCTCATTTTCTAAATCATCATAAGCATCAACTACTTTTCTCATACCTTCTACTTTTTCTTCAATAGGTGTTTCATCACGTTTAGTAAGTTGAGTAAAGGCAAAGTTAGCAGCTATTACAAGAGCAATAGCTAATGGATCAAATACAAATATAATAACTAATATGTACCAGTTAATGATTCTGTCCATGGCAACTCCAGTAAGTTGACTTAAATATTTTAAAGGACCTAATTCACTTTCAACTATAGATTTAGTTTTAACTTCTAATATTTTAGATTCTAAACTGAAAATAGAATCATTAACTACATCTATTTTGGCTGATAATTTTTCATTTGATTTTGATGCTGATTCAATATTACGAATAGCAGCATTATTTGATCTAACTACTAAATTACCTTTTTTATCTGTGTATTGAGTTGTTGAAGCTTGAGATAAAGTACCTTGTAATGTTGCTATTGATTGTTTTTCTTTTAAAATATTGTCTCTAGTTTCTTCAAATAATTTCTTTTTAGATTCTAAAGCTGTTATTTTAGATTCAACAATACTAGTTTGGTCTGCTGTTTTCTGATAGGCAGCTGATAAATAACCATATATACCTGCTGATGTTATTAGAATTAAAACACCTGCTGCTATTGTTAAATAAATTTTAAGTAATTTAGGTAATGTTTTTCTATATTGGTAAAGTAAAGAAGCTATCACTAATTTAGCTACTTCTAAAGAAGCAGCCATAATCATTACAGCTAAACCAGCTCCAGCAAATAACATACTTAAACCAGTAACACTATAAAATGCAGCTGATGCACTAACAGATAATGCTGATAATGCTATAATATATGGAAACAATTTTTTATTCATACTTTAATGTATGTAATAAATAAGTTATTTTTCTTTATGTTTATCAATCTTATCTAAGATTGTTGTTAAGGCTTCATTTTTAATAAATCCAGCCTGTTCCGCATTTTTTAAAGCGCTAATAACTTGGAATACAATTAATGGAATTAATATTGTTTCTGATAACCATGATGTTCCTTTAAAACCTGCTTCAACTATTATTAATGCAGTTAATGTAACAATCCAAGCAACTAATGTTTTAAGAATTCTAACAGCTTTATATGTTTTAAATCCTTCTCTTTTAGTTCCAGCTATTACACCAAAAAAACCATCCATGAATATTACAGCTACAACAGCAAGATACTGATCTGAATTTTCCATTGCTAAGTTAAAGAAATAACTACATACAAAGGCAAATGCTGTTGATGTTACTAGTAATGTTGTCTTCATGTTATCCTATTTCATCATCTAAATGATCTGGAATACCGTCACCATCTACATCAGTAATCTCACTATATCCTAAAGCTTTCATAAACTGGGCAACTCTTTCTTTTAAATCATTATCACTGTCAGCAAACCAATCTTCTTTAATATTATCATGGCTTAATACAGTAGTTAAAGCTGTATAAAGACTATCAATATGTTCTACTAAATAGATATCAGCTGCTGTAAAATCTAAACTGAAAGCATAATCATCGATTTGAGGGATTTTTAATAAACTATCTGTTTTACCTATTTTCTTTTCAGTTGGAATACTTCCTCCAAACTTATGAAAATATTCTCCAATGTAGATATATCCTTGTCCTTCTTTTAATTGAAACTCACTCATTATTTTAATAAATTATAATACTCGTTAAAATGTTTAATACGATCAGGTAAACCAATTGTTCCACCATTTACTCTTTTAGTAACAGCAGTTACAGTTCCTTGATCAGCTCCCTTATCACAAATAGCCCACAAACCATTCTTATTAAAGAACCAAGCAGCAGACATTAAAGGATATTTAGTAGCAACCAAATCAGGATTAGATAAAATTTCCTCAGGAACAAATTTATCAAAAGCAGAATAATTATCTTTACCTGTTAATTGAATATAACCACGGCCTCTAAATTTATATCCTTCTTTTGTAGCCTCAACTCCATTACCCATTCTACCTCCATAAACACGAGAAGCAATAGCTTCAGGTTTACGAGCGTATTGTTCTGCTAAAGCGGGTGTAAAATATCTTGGGAAGATACCTAATAAACCTTTAGAAGAATAATTTAAGTTTTCTGAAGTTGCTTTCCAACCTCCTGATTCATGACCACATTGTGCTAAAAAATGAGCTAATCTTAAAGGATTAGTAATATTAAATTTAACAGCTGTATCAGGAATTTGAGCTAATACTGTATCAGGAATATGTCCTTTTAATTTATCTAATTTAAATGGACCCGATAAGATTGGAGTTGCAGTTAATGTGGGAGCAGTATCTGGAGTTGTCCCGAACATTTTATTCCATGTTCCGTCTCCTACTATACCGTCAGCTGTTAGCCCATTAGCTCTTTGCCATGCCTTAACTGCTTCTTCAGTCTTAGGTCCAAAAGTTCCTATTGCTTCAACGCCTAATTTGGCTTGAAGTTTTTTAACATTGTCGTTGTTATCACCTCTTTTTAATAACATAATTAACCTTCTTCTTCTGGGCTTTGATTATCTTTTTTCTTATTAATCCATTTGTCTACAGATGCAATACCAAATGAACCTAATACCATCACCATAAATCCGTCAAAGATAATCTTGTTAACAACAAATTCTTTACCAGCATAACCAGTAATAATATCTACTAAAAAGGCTATACATAACATTAAAAATGCTATAAAGCCTACAACACTCTTTTCATTTATTGAGTTGTTGTCATCAAATAATTGTGAGAAAAATTTTTTCATTGTTTTTAGGTTTATTATAAATATGAGTTTAAAGTGAATTTATTGAATTTTTTAATGAGGATTCTAATGCTTTAGAAAATGATTTTCGATTTAATGGAACCTCATTATTTTCAACATCTAAAAACATAGCAAAAATAAAAGTACGTCTTTCACTTTTACCTTTAAAACAACCTGAACCTATACAAGTAGTTGTTTCTACAATATAGTCTTTACGTAACCATTTTATTCCCATTATATTAACAATCTGTTGTGGAGAATAAATACTATCTATACTAACCCACACATCCATTCCTTCAGTTGTATCATTTACTGGGTTGTATCCTTTGTTAGATAATAATTCTTCAACTGTTTCTTTAACTCCAAAAGTAACATCTCTAGATTCAACTTTTTGAATTGTTTGATTATTAGTTACATGAATTTTAATTGGGTTGAGAGATAATAAAGCAGGGATTAGTATATTTAACATAATTATAAATATTAATTTCTATAACCTGTTCGAATTAAATAATAATTTGAATTTCCTTTATTTGTAATTCCACTTAAAGTAATAGTTTGTACCCCTGAATAGGTAGCTTTTAAATTTGAGTTTGAGTTATTTATTGAATTCCATTCTGTTGAAGAAAAAATTCTATAATTCGGAAGTGGATATCTCCATGTTCTTCCTATTATTCTAGCATAAACTAAATAAACATCTGTCACACTTAGATAATCATCATTATTAACATCCATTCTATAGTAATCTTTAGAATTAAAAGTTTGAGATAATATTTTTTGATTAAATGATTGAGCATCACTTATCATAGGAGATGAAATAGTTAAACTACTGATTTCAATTTGGAAATCATAAACTGTAGCATCTTTAGTAGATGAGATAGCATATTTACCATTTATATCTGTATTAATAGTACTTTCAAAAGTATAAGTAGAAGATGATTTTAATTTAGAATAAAATTTAACAGGTATATTTTGTATTCCTACTCCTTCAGAATTGTAAATATAACCTGAATATGAGAAAGGATCTGTAGCACCAACAATTCTGGTTTTAAAATCAAATGTATTTCCATAAGGGTATGTTCCACAAATTACAGGTGAACCTGAATATTGCATAATAAATCTCATATAAACTTCACCATTATAAACTGAGGTAGGAACTGTAAAGGAAGCAGTAACTGTTTTAGTTCCTGTCCATTGGTAATTAGCACTATGGACTAACTCACCAGCATCTGTTAATACTCCATTACCATTAAAGTCAATCCAAAGTTTAAAATATTCCATGTAATTACCATTTGTAACTCCTGTATATGAAATAGATATACTTTGTCCTGCTTTAATTCTAGGAACAGTATCTTTAGTATAAGCATAATCATAATAACCAGCAGGACTACCACCTGAAGAAGAAGTAAAACCTGTACTTCCAGCAAATGTTCTACCATTAATAGTTATACTAGAAACATACTCACAACAAAAAGTTGTAGGTCTACTAGCACATAAAGGTGACTGACTATAAAGATTTGTACTGAATAAAAATACTAATATAATTAACCATCTCATATTTTTAATTTTGCTCCCATTAATATTTGAAAATTAAGAATGTCTTGACCAGCTATGTAAGTACCACCTCCTGTTAATCCAATTCCAAATGTTTTAGTTAATTTATAATTTAAATTTAAAAAAGGTATAATAATTGGTTTAGCATCAAAAATAGATTCTGTATAAAATTTAGAATAAGGAGAATAAATTCCAGCCATAATAATTGTAGCATCTACTGCTTTACCAATTTTTCCTTTATACATAAAACCACCTATAGCTATAGTTGATATTAACTCTTCACCAAATAACTGTCCATAGGTTGCTGATACACCATATAAAGCTGTAAATGATTTGATTGAATTAACTCGTATTAATAAAGCATTTGCTGTAGTAGATTTAGGTAATATTCCTAATCCTACTGAAGCAACATTAATATGTTTATGACCATTTTTATTAGTCCCAATCCAAGAACGTATTGCTGATAAATTACCAATTTTAGCATTAACCATATAATCAGCCGAAAAACCTATTGAGGCTGTACCATCACCTTTTACACGAGTAAAAGACATAGTACCTCTAGCATCTTGAGAACCATCAGCTCTAGTTTGGACTCCAACAATATCTCCAGTAACTAAGATTGCTGGTTTTTGGGTTTCAGCTTTAGCTTTACTAGCGGCTTTAGTAGTACTAGCAGACTGTGTTTTTTGTTGTTCAGTCTTAGTATCTTCTATTTGTTGGTCATTTGGTTTTTCTTCTTTGGGAGTCTCTCCACTATTGTTATTCCCACTCCCGTTACCAGAACTACTACCAGAAGAATTACTGTTATTATTTGAACTATTGCTTCCATTACCTACTGTTCCTCCTCCAGATCCATTAGACCCGCCTTGATTTTCTGGTGGATTTCCTCCCTCTTGGCCTGTTCCTGTACTTGGATTCGATCCATCATTAGAATTGGAACTATTATTATTAGAATTATTGTTAGGATTATTGTTATCATTTTTCTTTTTATTTGTTGTTATACTTCCTGAACCTGAGTTGGTGGTTCCTCCTATATTATTTCCTATACCTCCTGATACTCCACTTGTTATAGAAGAGAGATCTAAACTTAATAAGTTAGTAACATTACCTATAATATTAGAAACTTGGTTTGTTGAAGTTATAGTTGTAGTAGTAGTAAGAACACCTTGACAAGGTGATGTTGATTGGTATTTAATATAAATATTATTAATCCAAGTATCAAATGTACCGTCATTTAATTCTCCATATGTAAATGTTTTTATTTGTCCATAGTATGAAATAACTATAGGAGAACTCATGTCAGCATTAATAAATTTATTTTGTTTAGTGCATGGATCTATATAACTATAGATAAAGGATTGCCCACAAAGGGGCAATCCAATTGTTATTAATATTAATAATATTTTAGTTTTTAAAGATACCATTCTTGATTAGGTTTTCAATTACTTTAGTTGTAGCAGTCTCTAAAGACTTTCTAGTTGCTTTACCTACAGTACTCTGAGAAAACTTCATATCAAGATTTTTAAGAAATGATTCACCTACTTTTTGTGACTCACCTTCACCTGAACCGATATATATTTGGCCTGTCATGGCATCAACGAAACGAACTTGGAGACGTATGAAAGTAGTGACAACAACTTTACTTTTACCTTTTTCCACAGTCTCATCTTCATCAACAGCAAAATCGGCCACAGTAACATAAACAAAGTAACGAGCAGCTTTAATCTTACCCTTTCCATCAATGGGCTCTTCAAAGACTCCTTTTTTAGAGGCTTTAAATTGAGTAACCATTCTTTCTTTAATTTCAGATTTTTCTTCTGTAAATATAAATCTTCCTGTTTCATCTAAATAATCTAATACTGATTCAGCAAAACCTAAACCAATATTCTTTTCTTGAAGGTCTGGATATAAAGCAAGTACCTTAGTCATATCAACATTGATTACCTGGACAGTATATTTTAAACTGTCTGTGTAGTTTGATACTGTTGAGATATCTTTAGTTTCAACAACATCTTGCTCAGTAGTAGTCTTCATAGAACCACAACCAGCTAATGTCATAACCACCAAGGTCATAAACTTATTGAACCATTTTTTTACCATGGCTCTTCTTCTTTAGCAGGTTCAGCCTTAGCAGGAGCAGGAGCAATAGCTGGTTTTTCAATTACACGTTCTTTAATAACAGTGTTAGTACCACCATTTGATTGCTTCTGTTGGTTAGTGTTGTTGTTTTGTAAATTAATAACAACAGGAGCACCAGGTGCTGTCTGTTCAGTCTTAACTTCATTTTTAGGCTCTTCACCACCGCCTAAGTGGGTTGCAAACCAGGCACCGCCGGCTGTAACCGCTGTAGTGATAGCTCCAATAATTGCTTTTTTGGTAGCTGACATTACGCTTTCTTCTTTTTCTTCTGACATATTATTTATTTATAATTATTTTTGAAGTTGAAAGTTGTGTATCAGTTTTAATAGACATTAAGTAAAATCCGTTATCTAAGTGAGTTAAATTAACATTGTATTTATATTCACCTACTGGAATTTTAGTATTTAAAATTTCAATCATTTTTCTTCCTACCATATCTGTAACTGAAATTTCAGTTTGGGATTCTTGTTCAATTTTAAATTGAACTACTACTTCACCTTGGGTTGGATTAGGAAATACAATAATTTTTTCTAAATCATTTAATTTAACTGCTTTGTTAATTCTACGAACTTCAACTACACCCATAGCAGGAGTAATATTCATATCACGAGCATCATTATCTCCTACATACTTAGGACCAGTCCATAAAGCCGCTGTACCCCATTCAGATTGAGGTTTTTTAGCTATAAATTGTAAAATAAATACTTGTTCACCATCATTAACTAAATTTTTATTAGTCAAATCAGCAGCTCCAAAAGCAACTACTCCATTAGAAGGATTAGTATAAGAAGTCCAATTCATCATCTTTTCAGATAAATCAATTTTCTTAAATTCTAATAAAGCAGTATCATACTTTAATTCTAACTGTAAAGCACCTAATTGTTTTCCGTTAGTAAGCATTTTAACAGGAACATTAACTAAATTACCTTCATCAACTTTAATTTTAGGCATATTAATTTCAATAGTTTCAATCACATTATCATATTGAACTGTATTATCAATAATATAATTTTTAGCATTTACTGGATTAGTAATTTTAATAGGTGTTAAACGAGCCATTTTAAAACCAGTTCCATTAGCATCACCCTTAACATTTATATAATAAGTAATACTATCTTTACCATCAATTGTATAATAAAAATTAGTTACACCTGAAATTGTAGGAGCATAGTTAGTAGAAGAAGCATTAATAGTATTATATTCTGCTACTGTAAAGAATAATATATCTTTTTGTGAATTAGGCCAAGCTGAAAATCTACCAGCTAAACGAGCATAAACAGAATAAACATCAGCAATTGTAATTGAACCATCAGCTCCATTTACATCCATAGAATAAAAATCAAATCCTGTTGGAGTATAAGATGAAAGCATTACTTGATTAATTTTTTGAGCATCAGCTGTTGAAAAAATAGAACCAGCAGTCATTGTATCACCTTTAACAGCCATTCTAACATCCCAATAAGTTGTATCAATGTTTTTAAAGAACACTACATGACCATTAGTATTAGTAGCTTTAGCTTCAACCTGTGTCCAAGATCCACCTGGTGCTTTCTTTTCTAAAGCAACCCATAAGTTTTTAGCATTTGTACCAGTAGTATTAATAAACTTACCAGCGAAACGTAACATTCTTTGGTTAAAACGACCACCATAAGAGTAAACTACCAATGTAGTATCATTACCATAGTTTGTAGCAGCTTTATTACTAAATGATTGAACACCTGTAATTTTTAATGTTTTAATTGAATCTAAGGTATTCCAATTAGCTGCTGAAGTATGAGTAAATGTTAAATCAAAAGTAGCACCATTTGAATAATTAAATGTAGAGTTAGTTCCTGTGTAAACTACAGTTACAGTTAAATGTCCTTGAGTGTTGTTGTCTGTGTAAGAAAGTACCTGATCTGTAGTAGAAATTTTTAATGAAGGAACAGCTGCTGTAAATGCAGTGTTATCATAAAATACTCTATACTGCATACCTGTAATCTTTTCAGATGTAGAAGTATTGTAGAAGTATAGAGGAGCTATAGTTTGTCCACTAGTGTGAACACCTACTTGATAACCAGAGTCAATTACCACCCAGTGACCTGTTCCTGGTGAAGTTGATGCATTTTGAGCATAAGCTCCTAAAGCTAATAGGAGCGAGGAGAGAAATAATGTTATTTTTTTCATTTTATTCAGTTATTATAATTTGTTTTAAAGTATGATTCCATAACCATTCTTCAATATTAGGTAACTTTTTTATAAAACTTAATTCATATCTATAACACATATTTTCTTCTTTTTTTGTATCTAAAGATTTTTCAGATAAATAAAGATGAAAACTTTCATGTATAACTACAGATGCTAAATTATTTAGTGAATTTAATTTAACATCATTAACAGAAACAACAATGGTTTTTTTACCATCATTAGTTGAATAATTTCCATTCCAAAACTCAATTTTATTACAAACGTTTAGAAGTAAATTATATTTTGTTGAATCGTATTGTTTAATAAGATTTATAGCTGAATCTATTTTAAGGTCCCACCCATCTCCTGCTTTATCAACAATAATTTGTCCTTTGCAGAAAATAGGCACTAATAAAAATAATAGAGCTGCTAGTCTCATTAACAGTAATAAATATTACTTTTTTCTTTTTGATTTAGGAGAGACCAAAATAACTGTTGTTACTATTGGCAGAGTCACCAAGACTAATATCAATATTGAATCTATTATGATCGCCACTAGACATAAAATAAAAAAAAATGGTCCCCTATAAATATAGAGGACCAATCTAACAATGAATAAAAAAACTTAGAAACCTATTTCAGGATCATTTTTCTTGTCTTCTTTTTTTTCAAACACAACACTTTCAGTAGTTAAAATAGTTCCAGCTACTGATACAGCATTTTCAATAGCTGTTCTAGTTACTTTAACTGGATCAATAATACCGGTTTCAAAAGCATCAACAACATCCATTGTTTTAGCATTAAATGTTTTCTTTTCTGAAGTTAGTTTAGACAAGGGACGATAATAATCTTCAATACCAGCATTAGACAAAATAGTTTTAAATGGAGCTAAACATGCTTTTGCTACAATTTTATGTCCAATATTAACAATAGACAATTCTTTTTGAGCGTTATAAAGAGCAACACCACCACCAGCTACAATACCTTCAGCTAAAGCAGCTTTAGTAGCATATAAAGCATCTTCTACTCGATCTTTTTTTTCTTTCATTTCAATTTCAGAGTTACCTCCAACTGAAATAACAGCTACACCACCTACTAATTTGCCTAAACGTTCTTGAAGTTTTTCACGTTCAAACATTGATTGAGCATTGTCAATCTGATATTTAACTTCATCAGCGCGTTGTTCAATAGCTTCAATTTCACCTTTTCCATCAATAATTGTTGTTTTTTCTTTACCAACATTAACTGTACGGCAACGACCTAACATAGGAGCAATTTGTTGAGATGTCATTTTATCTAATTTAAAACCCTTGTCTTTAGAGATAACAGTACCACCAGTTAACACAGCCATATCCTCAAGCGCCAAAGTACGTCGTTCACTAAAGTCAGGCGCTTTAACTGCGCATACTTTAACGATACCACGCATCTTATTAACAATAAGTGTAGCTAAAGCTTCATCTCCAAAATCATGAGCTACAATCAATAAAGATGAATTTTCAGCGTTAGCTTTAGTTAATACAGGTACTAATTCAGCAGCTGTAGATACAACACCATCAAATAACATAACCATAGGTTCAGTTAAAATTGATTGCATAGAGTTATTATCAGTAACAAAATAAGGTGATTTGTAACCTCTGTCAAATTGCATACCTTCAACTACTTCTAGTTGTGTTTCACCTGTTTTACTTTCTTCAATTGTAACAATACCATCACGACCTACTTTTTCAAGTGCTGTTGAAATTAAATTACCAATTTCTTCATCATTGTTACCTGAAATAGTAGCTACATGTTTTAATTGTTCATCATCAGTAACAGGTACAGATTGACGTTTTAGTTCTGCTACAACAATAGCTACAGCTTCTTCCATAGCCCTTTTAACTTCAACTGGATTAACACCAGAATCAATTAGTTTGATTCCTTCTTCAACCATAATTGTAGTTAATAGAGTTGATGTAGTTGTACCGTCTCCAGCTTCATTAGCTGATTTAATAGACACTTGTTTAACAAGTTGCGCTCCTAAATCTTCTACTTGATCAGATAATTCACTGAATGATTTAGCTACTGTAACACCATCTTTAGTTACTTTAATACTACCATCTTGATCCTTAATTAAAACATTTCTACCACCAGGACCAAGTGTTGATGATACACTCTTATTGAGTTTTTGAATTCCACTCAATAATTTGTTTTTTAATTCATTTCCAAATACTGTTTCTACCATAATTTTTATTTTTCAATAACTGCGATAATATCTTGCCATTTACAAGCAATATATTCTTCATAATCTAAACTAATTTTTTGTCCTCCCATAGCTGGAATGAAAACAACATCTCCTACTTCAACATCTGGTGCCACCCATTTATCACTATGGAAGTTGTAAGTTCCACTAATTGCTATTACTTCACCTACCTGAGCTTTTTCTTTACCTAAATCAGGTAAAATAATGTTACCTACTGTTTTTTCTGTTTCATCAATAGGTTTAATAATAATTGTTCCGTTAACTGGTTTAATCATAATTTTTATTTAATAAATTTGTCAAAAATGTCTGTAAAATCATCTAATTTTTCTTGATAGGAATCAACGAATTCATCCAATGTGTATTCTCTAGTACCTAACATTTTTTGTTTAACAACACTATGAATAGCACCACTCATCCTTGAGTAATAACCTACTACTTTGTCATTATTATTAGTTTCTTCCATAACACTAAAACACATTCCATCATAATAAATTACAAATGGTTCTAGTTTAGAATCTCTAATAACTAAAGAACTGTCTTCTTTTCTTGGTTTACCTTTTTTCATATAATATAATATAACTAACTTTATTTAATTTTCCAAACTTTCTTCAATAATTGTAGCTTCTTCTACTAATCTAACAAACCATAGTTTTCCATCCTTTCTAAAAACATCAGTACATTGATATTTAAATTTCATTCTATCAATATCCATAGTTTTAGTTTCAGGCTCAGTATGAATTACTTCATACAACATATCATTGTTAGTCTTAATTAGATGAAATTTCATAACTTAAAAAAACCTCAGGGCAAAGATTTTTATTTAATTTTTAATGTTTTTAATTGTGATTCTTTAGCGAATGGAACATAAACTTTTAGCAATCCATTTTCCATCTCAGCTTCTGCTTGAGATAGATCATACCTAGAAGCTACTTTGTAGCCTAAACTAAATGATCGACGAGCAATACCTTTATGTATATACTCACAATCATTTACTTCACAGCACTTATTGTCCTGTTCTTTAGCATAACTAACTTTTAAAATGTCTCCTTCAATAGAAAGATTAACTTGTTCTTTAGTTAGACCAGTACAAGCAATCTCAAAATAGAGACCTTCTTTATTTTCGTAAATGTCTACAGGGTGAGAAATTTTGGCTTCAATAGCCGGAGTGAATGGTGAACTTGATTCAAAAAAGTTCTTGACTAGAATGTCAAACGGTGTGTTTAATAATAATTTGTGTGTCATAATTTTAATCTCCTAAGATAATTAATTTGCCCTGAGGTCTATTATAAATATATATTAATCTGAAAGTCTTAACAAATAGTAAAGTGAAGTTGTATTAGAATCTTTAAATTCTATTTTCATTAATCCTTGTTCACTAATACTAATTTTTCCTTCTGTAGCATCTTTATTAGCAGTTAATATTTCTTTAAATACAGGTGCTGAGAATGGTAAGCTTTTAGAACCTAAGAAAAATGATGATTCATGTTGAAATTTAATTTTATTAGCATAACTAATACTTTCACCAACAACAAATTCAGCTAATTGTATTTCATCAAATTTAGATTCAACTGTAAATCTAGTTGGTTTATCTAAAGCTGAATATGCTTTGTTAAATTTTTGAATAAATTCCTCATCAACAATAATATCCATATCATATTCTTCAGGTTCATTAATGTTTGGAGTAACAGGTATTAATTCTTTAGTTGCTAAATGATAAGTTAAATCAAAATCTTTATCTGAAATATTTATTTTAATGGGTATATCTTGTTCTTCTATAACTTCCATTTCAACATGATTATGCATTACTTTAAGTAAATTATCTAATTGTGATGTACTGTAAAATGCTAATTCATATTCACCTAAATTAACAGTAGCGTTCTCTAATTTAACCTCACCAGCACAATCTTTTGTCTGATTAATAAATTTAATAGTTATTTCACCAGGTTTAGTATCCCAAATAACTGATTCTACCATACCTTTTAAGTGGTAGCTTTGAATTAATTTATCTAAAATTCTTTTATCCATTTAATTTAATATAATTAAAATTTTTAGTTTAGCCAAATGAAAAGAATTTATCTACATATTCATTTAAAGCTGGAAAATCCCATTTTAAATCATCATATATTCCTTGTAATTTATTTAATAATACATTTTCAAATCCTTGATCTGTATCAGCAAATTTAGTTAATATATTAACAATAAATTCAGGATCATTACCTGTAAATCCTAATACTGGGATCATATATGGATTATTTTTTAAAGGAATAAAATACATTTTGTCACCAGCAACCAAACATGGATATTTTGTATCTAGTTTATTAAAACGAAGTAAATCATTATGATATATAGCTGCTTTAGTATTAATAGGACATTTTTTAACTAATTTAGAAAATATAGTACCAGCTGTTGGAGGCGATTCAATATAATTTTTAATTTGTTTTACTCCAGTAGGTTTAGATACTTCTTTATAAGATAATGTTTTTAAATGTTTTCTAAAATTAATAATTTTTTTATCAATTTCTTTTTTAGGTTTACCATACATTATATCCATTAATAATTCTTCACCAAACTTAGCATAAATTGGAGTCATGTTTGATTTCATAACATCCATACCTTTAATATCTAATTCTTCTGTTGGAACACCTTCTTTATTTACAATAAATTGAGCATATCTTCTTTTACCAGCAAAATAACCT